>UMIN01032702.1_pt1 | contig 44168 bp, 37 predicted proteins | sample 1965811 | NCBI WGS metagenome assembly UMIN01 (sample SAMEA4836123, study PRJEB28245) | human gut metagenome | biome: gut microbiome; material: fecal sample | place: Denmark | collected 2008
CTCTCCTCACTGGATATGAAAACAATAACAGCACTTTCCTTCCCATATACTCATCTAGCACTCCTTTTCCATGGACGACTGCCCCCATAACCGAAAACTCAAACATTGAAATACTAGATACCATCACGATCAAGCCTCCCCAACTAGTGGAAAACACAACATCTTCACTATCCATTTCAGCTGCTGGCAGGAATAAAAATAGCAACCCAATGAACAAGCTAAAAACAAACAGTCCCGCTGCAACACAAAGATAGAATTTTATAGGAAGTTTTTTCCATTCTAGTCTCAAATATCTCATGACACTCCACCTCTCATCCAATGTAATACTTCTTTCTCGAAAACCAACAGATTTTTCTCATTGTACTCCTCCATATAGAATTCTTTTTCCACTTTTCCCCTGGTCAAAACTCCCACCTCATCAGCCAGAGAATACACATCCTGCAAAATATGACTAGAAATCAAAATTGTCGTTCCTTTATCCGCCTGACTCCTCAAAAATCCTTTCATTTTCTCAGAGCCTAAAGGATCCATCCCATTTAAGGGTTCATCTAAAATCAATAGCTCCGGCCTATGTATCATCGCTCTAGCGATGGCCAGACGTTGTCTCATTCCGACGGAAAACGCCATCACAGGCTTCTCTCCTACAGCTCCTAATCCCACTTCTCTAAGTATAGAGTCAATCTTCCCTTCTGCTCCCATATAAGCCAGATGAAGAGCCAGATTTTCTCTGGCAGATAAAGATTCGTAAAAGACAGGGACTTCAATCATACTACCCAAGTCTCTTTGTATCCCTTCTCGATTCTCCCAGACATTCCTACCGCTTATCAATATTTCTCCGTCCTCGGGTTCCAAAAATCCTGCGATAAGCTTCATCAAAGTACTCTTTCCTGCGCCATTGACTCCCACCAACGCATAAATTTTTCCCTCTTGAAGCTTAAAAGAACAGTCTTGAAGAATTGGTAGATTTCCATATCCTTTTGTAACTTTTTTTACATCTACTTTCATCTTTTCCTCCTTTAATACCAACCGTTGGTATGTATTTGTCAAAAAAAATAATTGAGCGATTTTCCACACCCTCACCAACTCAGGGCATGGAAAACCTATATTATTCAGATCGGCTCTTATAAATTCTCGCATACTCCGCAAATATCTCCACTGCCTGGTCTTCGATCACATCCAACCCAAACTTTCTCAACATATATTGATAAAACTTCATTCTCTTCGCCATCTCTGCCGGCCCACAGTGATAGATCATCGGATTCAGCCATATATTTCCCGTCAAGATTAATACTTCTGCCAATTCTTTCGGATATTCTGTCTGAATGGACCCATCTTCTACCCCTTCTTTTAGGATCTCATACGTCATTGTGGACACTTCCTCCATCAATTCCTTCATGTAGAGCTGCAGAAGCTGAGGACTTTTCATCATATCTGGAGCTGACTCGAACATCTCTTTCTGTGCCGGATTAAACACAGAAATGCGAAACAGCTCTCTTAACTTCTCTTTCCCATTTAAATCTTTACGACGGCGGACCTTCTCCATCTCTCCTGTAGCAGCAGAATAAATCATGTCAGATACTGCTCCCATAATCTCTTCTTTAGATTTAAAATGGTGATAAATGGCGCCTTTGGTCAGCCCCCCCAAATTATCAATAATATCCTGTATGGATGTGTGATCGTACCCTTTTTCCATGAACAGACGGGCAGCGGTGTCGACTATCCGCTTTCGCGTCTCCTCTGGATATTTATTTCTCGCCATAATTTTCTCCTACATACTAACGGTATGTTCATTATACATACTATCAGTATCTTCGTCAATACATTTTTCACCTTTTCTTTCTCATCTGTCCATCCCGCAGCTCATACACCTCAACTACACTTATCACTGAACAGCAGTATTTTCCTCATCTCCCTTGACAAAAATGCCTGAATTGTTATAATGAGATCAGTTATGGCAAACCAATGAGGCAGAAAAAAGACGGAGATGTACTCTCAGCGAGCGTAGGTAGGTGTGAGCTACGCAGTGTCAGCCGGGTAATATGGACTGCTGAGGGCGGCACCAAATATGCCGACGGCCGCGCACCGTAATTCGCGCAGGATATTTCCATATCCACAGAGGGTCAGAAATGACTAAACAAGGTGGCACCGCGTATTTTACGCCCTTGATCAAAAAATCAAGGGCTTTATTTTGTTATAGGAAAGACCTTGTCACACGAATATGCTAAGGAGGTAGAAACATTGGGAAAAGTTATTCTAACAGGGGATAGACCGACCGGCCGGCTTCATGTTGGCCACTATGTAGGCTCTCTGCGCGGAAGAGTAGAGCTGCAAAACAGCGGAGAGTTCGACAAAGTTTTTATTATGATTGCTGACGCTCAGGCATTGACCGATAACTTTGACGACCCGTCTAAGGTCCGCGCAAACATCACGGAAGTGGCCTTGGATTACTTGGCCTGTGGGCTGGATCCCGCAAAAACTACAATATTTATCCAGTCTCAAATCCCTCAGCTGACAGAGCTGACATTCTACTACATGAACCTTGTAACCTTATCCCGACTGGAAAGAAATCCCACTGTGAAAGCGGAGATCAAACAGAAAAACTTCGAGAAAAGTCTCCCCATGGGTTTTCTAACTTATCCAGTTAGCCAGGCATCTGACATCACCGCCTTTCTCGCTGACACTGTTCCGGTAGGAGAAGACCAGCTCCCAATGATTGAACAGACTAGAGAGATCGTTCGCAGCTTCAACAATCTGTACGGTGAGACTCTCGTGGAACCGAAAGCCGTACTTCCTTCCAACGCTGCCAGCCTGCGGCTGCCGGGAACCGACGGTAAAGCAAAAATGAGTAAATCCCTGGGTAACTGTATCTATCTGGCAGACCAGCCTGACGAAATCCGCACAAAGATCATGGGAATGTACACAGACCCTAATCATCTAAAAGTGTCAGACCCTGGAAACACCACGGATAACCCAGTCTTTTTATATCTGGATGCTTTCTGCAAAGATGAGCATTTTGAGAGGTATCTGCCAGAATACGCGAACCTGGCAGAACTCAAGGCACATTACGAGCGCGGCGGACTCGGTGATGTGAAGGTAAAGAAATTTTTGAACAATGTGCTTCAGGAAACTCTGGAGCCAATCCGTACCAGACGCGAAGAATTTGCAAAAGATATTCCATACATCATGGAACTCCTTCAGAAAGGAAGCGAAAAAGCTGAAGAAGTCGCGGCCGAGACTCTGCGCAGAGTAAGACACGCAATGCAGATCGATTATTTTGGAAAGTAACTAGACAGAGGGTATCCTTCAAAGCCCGCAGCTTGAAGGATACCCTCTTAGTCTCTCTCATCTTAAAAAATACATACTCAGATAATCAGCAGAAAGGCGACAGCTCCAAGCGGATAAAATATCCTCGATCATGCTCGCACACCGGACACACCTCGGGAGCTTTCTCTCCTTCATAAATATGTCCGCAGTTCAAACAAATCCAGCCTCTCTTCGCAGAAGAGACGTGAAGCTTGTTCTCTTCCAGCCACTGAGCAAATTTCCCGAACCGATCTCCATGAGACTTCTCGATCTGAGCAATCTTATAAAAAGAGTCCGCGACTCTCATAAATCCTTCTTCCTTTGCCTTATCTCCAAATCTCTGATAGACATCGTCATGCTCCTCGTACTCATTGTGCTGAGCCATACGCAGAAGCTCCGCCAAATCATCCGTCAGGTCCACTGGATAGCTTCCATCTACCTGGATATTCTGGCCAGACAGCTCTTTCAAATGTTTATAAAAAATCTCCGCATGTTCTTTCTCCTGATCTGCCGTATATAAAAAGATCTGAGCTATTGCCGCCTGATTTTGCTTTTTAGCCTGAGAGGCCCCAAAGGTATAGCGGTTTCTGGCCTGACTCTCCCCTGCAAACGCACGCATAAGGTTATCTTTTGTCTCACTAACGTTAAAATCCACTGCCATAATGTGATCTCCTTCATAATGAATTTTTTATAAACACATTATGAACCAAATCTTGGAATTTTATACGTCTTTGCGTTCTCACTCCCTGACCGCTTTCACTCTAAAGCACTGCGACATGATCTTCTGTCCCAGTCTTAAAAATATCCACGCCAACAACGCACCACCCATATTATTTAGAATTCTCAACAAGATTGAACCACCCAAGCCATATATTCCCACTGCTGTCGAGAGTGCCCCAAGACAATTAAACACCGTTTTTCCTGGATACTGTCCACAAAAGCCCAGACATAATCCCGCTACCATTCCCAACATGGGGACATAAGACTCAGGAATCATGCAATAGAGTACTGCAAAGAACAAAGAACCCGCAATCGCTCCGCCTACCCTTTGTTTGGCCCTGAGATTTCTGTCACCTCTATAAAAAGTAAGAACTGAAGACCCAGCTAGTCCTACCCACATATAGCGTTCTACTCCCATCCCCATACTGATTAACAGAAGTAGACTGACGCCCAAAGCTGCCTGAATCTGCCACTGTCTTTTTGGGTCAGATAGGTGAAACTCTCTGACAATCTGTTTGAATCTTCTCTCCGGTTGGCTACTCCTATGTTTAAAATAGAAAACCAAAGCACACATGGCATACCCCAGCACGGCCATCCAAATCCTGTCTATAAATTCTTCTCTGTCAACCATGGTTCCAGACAAAAAGATATAGCCAAACAAATAAAGACCACCGTTCCCCATTTCCGGCCGCTCACAGGAAAACACTAAGATCAACAGCAGTGAAAATACATTGATTAAAAAACCTAACCACGGACTCACCATCTGTATTAAGATTGGAGCAACCAGAAGGATAAAAAATATAAAGCCCAGATTTCTCAGCGAATCCGAAATGCAGTAGTGGAAATCTACAAACCTACAACTTAAAAAAATACAAAAAATCACCACGGCAAAATTGCTGTTTCCATCACCAAACAAAGCAGTCAAACTAGTTATAAAAATAATTGCAAAAGCCACGAGTAAGACCGCTCTTACGGCCATGGCGCCTACAAGCCGCATTTTTTCTCCAGCACTACCTGCTTTCTTAATCTCGGCTTTCAACACTGCTGGATCTAACTGCAGTGTATCATAAAACTTCACGTTCATTACTCCTTTCAAATTCCTGTAAAAAGCGATTGGCCACCATTACCATTTCAATGAAAGAATCAAATTCCTCTCCCATTTTTTCTCTTAAATAATAAATTGGCCTTAACATCGTCTGATAATCTTTGTTTAAAATTTCCTGTCCCGAATCCGTCAGATAAAGGTAATATTTTCTCTCATCTTCCTTACATTTTACTTTTTCTATATATCCTTTGCTCAAAAGAGATTTCAAAGTTCTGCTCACAGATTCCTTTCTCATTCCCATAATCTGGCTTACATCTAGTGGCGTTAGTTCCCCTAATTTCAAATATATCAAAAGCATCAACTCCATCTCCGCGGTTCGCAAAGTCAATCTTTGATTTTGCAACAGCATATTTCTGGAAAAATAATGCAGCTTCTGCATATTTTCAATCATCACCATCCACTCTTCTTTTCTTATTTATTCCTCCATCTAATTAACATTGTTAATTATATTAACTCTTTGAAAAACTTTTGTCAAGCCCTTTCCACACAGCAGTATCTCTCAGCGATGAAATACGTTGTTATGACAGGTCCACATCAGGACGCTTTATGGCGCAGGACATCCATGCAACGAGGTCCTTCTCATAACAAAGAAGGAGCTTCTAAAGCTGGCTTTAGAAACTCCCTCTTATATAAAACACAGTTCTGTCTGCTGTAAACACAGAATAAGCTTTCCTGCTACACCATTTTACAGATTCTCTTTGAAGAATGCCTCGATCGCTGGTGCGGCTTCTACTTCGTCCGCTCCATCCACGCTGACTGTGATCTCGGTTCCTTTCTTAATTCCCATGCCCATAATAGCCAAAAGCTTGCCTGCATCCGCAGATTTTCCATTGGCCTCAATCGTAATCTTAGATGCGTATTTCTTTACTTCCTTTACCAGAATTCCTGCTGGTCTAGCATGAATACCCTGTTCGTCTGTGATCGTGTAATTGAACTGTTTCATAGTACCTCAATCCTTTCTCACTTAATTTTGTTATATAAAATAATACTTTCATAAGGCCTCAGTGTCAACTTATTTTCTTCAATCTTTTTATCTTTATAATTGCTGAGTAGAACTTCAAATTCCGACAGATCTTTCTCACACTTCCAAGTGACTTCATTTCCATAAAAATTGCTGACCACATAGATCTCCTCGCCCTCATAAACCCTGCGGTATGCCAATACGGAAGGGTTCTTCTGATCTAGCGGTTCCACATCTCCATAAGCAATCACATCGTACTCTTTTCGAAGCTGTACTAATTTTTTATAATGTTGGAAAATAGAATCCTGGTCTTTTCGCTCAGCCTCCGCATTGATGTAGGTATGATTGTCCGTAATCTCAATCCAAGGAGTACCCGTGGTAAAACCGGCGTTTTCCGACCCATCCCACTGCATAGGAGTACGGCTGTTGTCACGGGAGTGAATCTGAAGAATCTGATAGGCATTTTCCTCCGTCAGTCCCTTGTCCTGCAAAATTCGAAAGTGATTCAGGCTCTCCACATCCCTATACTGATCGATCTTCGTAAAATCTGGATTTGTCATTCCCAGTTCCTCTCCCTGATAGATATAGGGAGTTCCTCTCAGACAATGAATGACTGTCCCCAGCATTTTCGCCGATTCTTTCCAGTATTTCTTCACATTTCCGAATCGGGACACCACCCTCGGTTGGTCATGGTTGCACCAGAAGACCGCATTCCATGCCTTATGCTTTGCCATGTTCACCTGCCAATCAAAAATGATCTCCTTTAATTTCTGGAAATCAAAGGGTACCATCACCCATTTCTCGTTCCCCATAAAATCCACCTTCAGATGGTGAAAGCTGAATACCATGGACAGTTCTTTTCCGTCCTCACCTGCATAGTGGTAACAGTTTTCCAAAGAGGTACTGGACATCTCACCCACCGTGATAATTTCCGCGTCTGTCCCAAAAGTAGCCGCATTCAGTTCCTGAAGGTATTCATGTATTCTCGGGCCATCGGTATAAAATCTCCGACCGTCTCCTTCGTAGTCGTCCTTATACTCCCCCTTGCTTATCACATTAACTACATCAAATCGAAAGCCTTTCGCCCCTTTTCCAATCCAAAACTTTACAATCTTTTGAACCTCCTGGCGCACCTCCGGATTTTCCCAGTTCAAATCCGGCTGTGACACATCATAAAGATGCAGATAATACTCATCCGTCTCTTCCAGATACTGCCATGCGCTCCCGCCAAACTTACTCTGCCAGTTAGTAGGCGGAACTCCCGGCTCTTTTCCTTTTTTAAAAATATAGTAATTTCTGTACTTCGGATCACCTTTTAAGGCTTTCTGGAACCACTCATTCTGGTCAGAAGTATGATTGAACACCATGTCCAGCATCAGACGGATTCCCCTTTTTTCCGCCTCTTTTGCCAGCTCTTCAAAATCCTCCATCGTCCCGTATCTGGGGTCCACGTGATAATAATCTGCAATGTCGTAACCATTGTCTTTCTGGGGAGAAACATAAAATGGCGTCAACCAGATATAATCTACCCCCAATTCTTTGATATAATCTAGTTTTCCGATCACACCTCTTAAATCTCCGAGTCCATCGCCATTGCTATCACAAAAAGACTTGGGATAAATCTGATAAACTACGCTTTTTCTAAAATCTGCCATTTTTCACACCTCGACTCAATAAACTATTACTGCCTTATTAGGAAACCGCAGGCATGAAATCCATGCCTGCGTATTTTTTTATAACCTTTAAACTCTAACTGCGTCACTGTGCCTTCAAAATTGTGGTCTTTCCTGCCTGAACATCCATTCCGGTAATATACTGAATCTCTCCTGCCTCTCCTTCTTCTGTCACGATGATAACCGTCGTCGTGGGATGTCCGGCTGCACGAATTTTCTCCGGGTCAAAACGAATCAGCGGATCTCCTGCGCGAACCTTGTCCCCGCTCTTTACCAGTAATTCAAAACCATCTCCGCCCATGTCTACCGTATCCACTCCCACGTGAATCAACAGCTCCATCCCTTTTGCCAAAGCCAATCCACACGCATGTCCCGTATCTTCCATCACAACACTGACTTCTGCGTCTGCCGGGGCCACCACGGTATTGTCTGATGGCTCAATCGCCAAGCCGTCTCCCATTACATGCTGAGAAAACACCTCATCAGGCACATCATCCAGTGGAATCGCCTTACCGCTTAACACAGCCTTCAATTCCACATTTTCCGTGCTCATGGCATCGTCAGCCTGAACGTCTCCACTCTCCGGTTTTACGGACAGCTTTTCGTTTTTCTCCACCGCCACGTTCTGTTCAGACAGACCTCTCGCCTCAGCGGAAAGTTTTCTGCTGCCCACGATTGTAGTCAGCACAAACGGAACGACAATCGCCACCAACATTGCGATCAGGAAAATCAAGTAGTACTGAGCTTTGATCGACAAAATTCCTGGAAGTCCACCGACACCAATGCTGACTGCCTGCACACCAAATTTGACTGAAATCATGGCCGCTATGGAAGAACCTATCATGCCGCAGATCAGCGGAAATCCATATTTCATATTCACACCGAACAAAGCCGGCTCTGTAACGCCTAAGTAACAAGAAATACATGCCGGTACATTGACCTGCTGTGCACGCTCGTTTTTCTTCTGAAGTCTCGACATCGCCAACACACTGGAACCCTGCGCAATATTGGAAAGCGCAATCATCGGCCACAGAATTGTTCCATTATAAGAACTGATAAGCTGTGTATCAATGGCATTGGTCATGTGATGAAGTCCTGTCATAACAATTGGCGCATACAAAAGCCCAAAGACTCCCGCAAACAGCCATCCAAAATTCGACATCAACCCACCGTATACCACATTGGCAATGCCGTTTCCAATCTTCCAACCGATTGGTCCTACTACGGTATGCGCAAGTATCACAGCCGGCAACAAAGAGCAGAACGGAACGACAATCATGCTGACCACTTCCGGACAATGCTTCTTAAAGAATTTTTCCAGATAGACCAGAATAAATCCGGCCATCATAGCTGCGATCACCTGGCCCTGATAGCCGATCATCTGTACTTTCGCGAATCCGAAATCCCAAATCGGAATATCCGCGGCAGCGGTGTTCGCCACCGAAAAACCATTGAGCAGCTGAGGGGAGACTAAGGTCAAACCCAGAATAATACCAAGAATCTGCGTCGTCCCCATTTTTTTCGTGATCGACCACACAATGCCGACGGGCAGCATATGGAACACTGCCTCACCAATCAGCCACAGAAAATTATAGGTACCTGCCCAAAACTGAGAAATATCGGACAGACTTTGAGTTCCGTCATTGAAAAAGTTAATCTCACCGATAATGTTACGGAAACCTAAAATCAAACCGCCACAAATCAAGGCCGGAATCAGCGGAGCGAAAATCTCCCCCAGTGCTCCCATGATCTTCTGCAAAGGATTCTGATTTGTCTTCGCAGCAGCTTTCACCGCATCTTTGCTGACGCCCTCTACGCCGGCATATTTGGTAAACTCATTGTAAAAGATAGCGACGTCGTTTCCAATGATTACCTGGAACTGCCCTGCTTGTGTGAAAGTTCCTTTCACACAGGCAATCTCTTCGATGGCCTTTTCATCCGCTTTCTTTGTATCCACGAGAACAAAGCGCATTCTCGTCATACAGTGTGAAACGGCCTGGATATTTTCTTTTCCACCAATTGCATCTAGCAACTGCTTGACTTCATTTCCGTATTTACCCATGCTTCCTTCTCCTTAAAAAAATTATCTTGTTTAAACAAGTATATACTAGCACACTTGTTTAAACATGTCAACACTTTTTTCTTGACTTTTTAGTATTCCCCTATATAATAAATCTTATAATTCTATCATAAGAGAGTGTGTAAAATGCCAAAAAGCAAATATCAAGATATATACAAAAATTTAAAACAAAAAATTGAAAATGAAGAATTTCAGTATCAGGAACTTCTCCCCTCTGAAAATTCACTAATACAGATCTATGACTGTTCCAGAAACACCGTGCGCAGAGCGATCAGTCAGTTGGTGACAGACGGATATGTACAGACTATGCAGGGGAAAGGTGTGAGAAATATATTTCAACCTGTAGAGCAGACCTCCTATACCATCGGTGGAATCGAATCTTTCAAAGAATCCTCCGCGAGAAATCACGTAGTTGGTAGAAGTGAAGTACTGTGTTTTATGGAAATCACAGCAGATGAAAACATAGCAAAGCGCACAGGCTTTTGCGCAGGCACTGAACTATTTTATCTTCAAAGACTTCATTACCTGGACAACAAGCCATTGATTATTAATCACAATTACTTTTTAAAAGATTCCGTCCCTGGATTGACCTCTGAAATTGCAGAGAATTCCATCTACGAATATCTGGAAAACGAGCTGCATATGACTATCGTCAACAGTAAACGGGTAATCACTGTGGAAAAAATAACCGAGATTGACGAAAAATACCTTCATCTCAACGCCGACGATTACAACTGTATGGCAGTGATTACCAGCCAGACTTACAATAGTGACGGCACCATGTTCGAGTATACCCAGTCCCGTCACCGACCTGACTACTTTCGCTTCCAGGATAATGCGGTCAGGAAGCCTATCAATTGATTCTCCGGTCTCTCCTACAGAAAAATCAGAGAAAGCAGTAGATTTTAGGGCAAAAAAACTCTTCTGAGAAGACAAGCATTTCTGTTCTGCTTGTCTTCTCAGAAGAGAGCCTTTTAAAAATCGTATCTTCTTATCTCCCAACTCCTTAGACCAGATTTTGAGAATTTCACGTTGGCTATCTCATAAAAATAGAAATTCACTGTCTTAGAATCTCCTCTCCCAGCTACATCAGCTCAATATCTATAGCCCCACAGATTTTATTTTTCACATTCCACACAGTCTGTCCGTACCCCACATAATAAAAATGTCCCATCTGTCTACCTCCTGATTTTTGCAATCACATTCAACCAAACTTCCGTTTCCCGTCCCGGCCTCACATCGTATGTCTCAAAGCACTCCTCCACGCGGAAGAGCTTTTCTCTCTCAAACAAATCTCTCAGTTGTATCTCCATAAAATCACTGAAATGCCGTCCCCCAAAGCATCTCTCAGAATCTCCCTTTTTAAAAGACGCATAGAGAATCCCCGGTTCTCGCAAAGCCAGGTACAGCCTTTCCAAAACCTCTGGAAGTTTTCTTTTGGGAACATGGAGTAAAGAAGCGCACGCCCAAACACCGTCAAACGCACGCAGATAAGTAATTTTCGAGAACTCCATACATTTTACTTCCTGCCCCAGCCAACGCCCCGCTCTTTTACACATTTCTTCTGAGGCGTCAAAAGCCTCCACCTGATACCCTTGTTCCAGGAAATATCTGCTATCCCGGCCGCAACCGCAGCCGGCATCTAGAATTTTCCCCTTTGTTCCCAAATAGCTCAGAAACTTTTTTCTACAAAAGCTCATATCTACATGTAAAGTCTCAGAACAATAACGCTCAGCCCATTGATTATAGTAGTTCACCGTCTGGTTTTCTTTCATAGCTCCAACTCCCAAACCCACTGTTCCTTGCTGACTGGTAGACCGGCCAGAGTATTTCTTCTAACTGTCCTCCGAACTCTCCCTCACTGAGTCCGCTTCTGTACAGACGCTGCCGAATGTCATCACTGTTTAAATGTTCCCTCGCACATTTTTCGAATTCCACACGGACACTCTCATACCTCCACATCATCTGATAGGACAGATATTCCTGTCTGTTTAACAGCACAAAATACTTTTCCCAGGCTGGCAACCGATTCCCCTTGCTACTGTTTATACTTCTAGTGGTGGGATGAAGATTCCAGAACTCATCGTGGGCCACATAGGACCACGGAATAAAATGATCTATGGACAGATCTCGTTCTGTTAGCCTTCTCTCCCCGTATATGTCACAAATGGGACAAATCCCCAAGATCGTTTTCCAATATTTCTTAACCTTTTCTAGCTTCCGCTCCTGAGGTGGATAAAGCTTATCTGAGATTCCAGGTACGCTTGGATTTCGTCTTTGTAGTTAGAGAATCATATGGTATCTCAGCCATCCTTTGAGAATCTCCATATTTTTGCGGATATAAGCCTCCCAATCCGGCTGAATAGAAATTTTCGTCTCCATGCCACGATACAGACTGAAATAATATATCAGTCTTTTTTGTTCATTGATCCGCTGAATTTTTTCGTTGATTTTTCCGTCAAAATCCTTATTTTTAAACCCTGTGAGCAGCGGCGACTGAAGGCGGTAAGGTACATTCCCAATCAAAATCCTTTTTAACCGCAGCACCTCTCTGTCCGTACACTCTTCCAGAAAACCCAATATCTTTTCTTTTTTCTCAGAGGATTTCAGTTGCGAAATCTCCTGGAGATGCCGTACAATCAGTTCCAGATTATCCCTCGGCCCCAGATTTAAATGATACTCTGTGACCATATACCAGGCACTTGCGATCATCTCATTCACGATCTCCTCAAAAGACATCGTCGTTTTTCCTGATTCAATTTTAGATAAAATACCCTGAAACCAAAAAAATTTATAACATTCACTGGTGTTTGCAAACAGCCTGTTTAATGCTTGAATCTCCAATTCCTCCGCATATGGCAGATACATCTTCTCACCTCAGTTCTGCTATCTCTCAATGTAACAAATTATCAATGCCGCCACTAAATATATTTGTCAATAGGACTTCGATTCGAAATACATTTGAATTTCATCTATCAAGTCTCTATCCGCAGGAAGCCAATTTACACTATTTAATTCATTCTCCCCCAGCCATTTTGCTGCCTTATGTTCTCTCAGCACCGGCTCTCCTTCCCTTATTTCACATACAAAACATTCCATGGATAAGTGAAAATCAACATAATCATATTCAACTGTCTTTAGCCATTCCCTCACGTCCAGCTCTACGTCCAATTCTTCCCTGATCTCCCTCTCCAACGCTTCCCGAGCAGTCTCTCCTACTTCTAATTTTCCTCCTGGAAATTCCCAGTATCCTGCAAACTCTCCATACCCTCTCTGTGTCGCAAATACTTTTCTTCCATGGAAAATTACTGCGGCCGCTACTTTAATTTCCCTCATTTTCCTCGCGTTCACCCCTATAAAGTACAATAAAAGTTCCTCTGTCGCTATTTTAAGATTCCTTTTTTAGCTTCTTTTCTTGTTTTTATAAAGACAATAGTCTATTTAACTTTTCTTCATTTTTTTCTGCGATAAAACGCAACTTTAATATGTCCTCTTCACGATTTAGGACATGCATTCTTCTATGGCAATTCGGACAAATCGCAACAATATTGTCAATAGTATCTGTTCCACCGTCTGCCAAACGCTTAATATGATGCTCTTCTAAATATGGTTCATGATTACGGTCTAAAAATGGTGCATCCGCCCCACAAAACTGACATTTTCCCTCTGCGATTCGCTTTATCAATTCTTTTAGATAAGGGTCTCGATAATAGACCGTTGTCTCCACCGTTTTCGGCCTTCTTTCCCTTCGGCTTATCTTTGACCGCCTCTCCAATTCCCGACTTGATAATTGGGACAGTGCTCTATCTTCTGGCTCGTCAAGCTCCCTCACGGGTTTCAGTGGAAATATCCAGACTCTACGTAATTGGCCTTCTTCGTCTGCCTGAAGCGATTGATACGGCTCATCTGCCAACTGAACAATACCCCGATACGTATAGACTGCTCGTTCCATCACTTCAAACAAATGCACTTCTATCCCATTAGAATCTGAATAATATAAAGTTCCATTTTGGTTTCCCTCTAAACTTTGGTCCCCTAATTTCCCCATACCAGTATAGTGCAATATACCGTTTTTCCACTCATCTTTATACAAACTCTTCGTGTCATCCGAGATAATCACCAAAGTTCCCGTCTGTCTTGATCTACGCATACCGCCCATATTTCCACACTTAAACAGGGTTCTCAATTCATCGTTTGTCAAAGTATCCCCCAGTCTCAAACCTGCTTCAAACACTTGTATCGCCTCCCTTCTAGTATTCTTTAATCATAGGAAAACTCTTTTCTCAGAATTTCCTTGGGAGCCTCAATCTCATCCGCAATGGAATGCTCCGTCAATTCTGACAGTTGTTTAATTTTTTTGTTTATCAAAGGTCTCATACAATTCGGAACATGTTCCTGATGTGCCCTGTGGATTGCGACACATTCTTTACAGTTTCCATGATAGCGACAGGCTTTTTTACAAGGGCAGTGATCTTTGTTCCTGTACTCTTCCCTAAATTCTGCTGCAAATTCTTCCTGAAGCCGAAGCCCTTCCTGCCGGTCTCCCCTGTGAAATGCCCGCATTGCCTCTTTTTCTTTCTGGTTCCCTTCAATAATCAATCTGACTCCTCCTAACTTGATGTTACCGGATTTTACACAAACTCTACTCTCAGATATATTTTATCACAGTTTCTGTACAAATACAGAAAAAGAATCCGTCTTCTCCATCAAACTACAGCCAGTTTCTTTTTTCCTCACACCTCTTTTTTGAATTCCCTGTGCAATCTCCCTGAAATTCCACATTTTCTGAGCCGACACAGACTACAACATACAGAGCAAATCGCTCCGAAGCTCACTACCACGAATATCCCATAATCAACAGAAAAGCGACGCCCAAAAGTCTTCCTCTTCGACAGACCGTAACATGTGAATGAAAACATACTATAAAACTCTTGGTTCCCACGTTCTCAGAACTATGATAAAATAAAAATTAAAAACCGCTCACTGTTTCATTATCACTCCTTGGCTATCAGCTCAAATCTGTAGTAAGCGCTGCTTTTTTGCCGCACGTACTGTCAATGAATTACGATAAATTAAACCTGCTGAGAATCCAAATCAACAGCGAGAATACAAAAGAAAGGAGGAGCTTTCATGGAAAACCACATAAATTTTAAAAAAGTGTTTAAAACTGCTGGCGCTTTTATGGCTTGGGTCATCGGTTCCGGCTTTGCCACCGGCCAAGAGGTTCTTCAATTTTTTTCCAGCTACGGATACCACAGTTACGGAGTCGTCCTCTTGAACCTGGCTGGCTTCATCGGAATCGGCTATCTGCTGATGCGCTCTGGCTTTGAGCATAAGACCAAGCCTGATTTTAACCACTTCAAATTCTTCTGCGGCAGTAAATTGGGAACCTTCTACACCTGGCTAATCACCGCAATCTTGCTGCTTTTGATTCCCATATTGGTGGCCGGCGGCGGTGCGACCTTGAAAGAATACTATGGCATCAACACCTACATTGGTTCCGCGCTTATGGCCGCCCTGGTCCTGGCCGCATATTTAATCGGTTTTGAGAGAATGATAAAAATTATCTCCTCTCTTGGTCCTTTGATTATTGTCTTTTCCCTGATCGTCGGCATCCTCTCTCTGTTTGCAGATATGGGAAATTGGGAAAAGATTCCTGCCTATGAAACAGCGCTTGCCCCCTACCACGCAGCCCCCAACTGGCTGATGAGCGGGCTTTTATATCTGGGGTTGAACTTCTTCCCTGGAAGTACCTATTTCACACGGCTGGGCTATGGGGTGTCCTCAAAAAAAGAACTGAAATACAGCGCAATTCTTGGCGGAACTGCCCTCCTCCTGTCGATTACAGTCGTCAGCACCGCCATCATGCTCAATGGAAACGCGACAGCGGGTTTGGAGATTCCCGTCCTCTACCTGGCGCGAAAAATCTCCCATCTCTTTGGCGGTGTATTTTCTGTCATACTGGTTCTTGGAATTTTTTCTTCCTGCTCTGCAATGATGTGGACTGTATGCAGCCGCTTTTCCTTTCCGCAGAAATCCTGGAATACCCTGTGCGCTGCCGCAGTCGCCGTATTTGCCTATTTCGTCAGCCTGCTTTCTTTTGGAAAACTGGTCAGCGCGATTTATCCTGTCATCGGATACATTGGATTAATCTTTATCGCCTGTGTGCTGTACAAAGGAATTTTTCACAGGGTTAAAAAATAAAACGTAAGACAAGAATAGGGCGGTGCACCAATCTATCGCGTGCGCCGCCCCATCTCTTAACCCTATAACAATTCCAAATAATGAAAAACTCTTTTATCTCGAAATTTCTCTTTCAATTTAGGCAATGCCGTCGGTTCAAAAACCACAATCGTCCCAGCTTTCGCCCTCTCAATATCTTCATATGCATCCTGTTCTATCGCCTGAAGCATATCTTTTTTTCCACAAAACAGCTTATACTCTGCTCCAACAGGTTTTTGCCAGACTGTCAGTGCATTGACTCTTTTATCTCCCTTCAGAATTGGAATAAATTCTTCACTGTTTACCTCCTGAATTTCTGATTCGCTGGGAATCAGCCTGCCAAGTAGTTCTGCATTGAGCAGATACCGAAGATTAAAACTTCCGGCATACACATAGGTTTTTTCTTTCACATCCATCGGCTCTAACCATTCCGGCAGATAGATCACCTCGAAAGGAACCGTTATCTCTGCCTTATCAGCCAATTTCGTAAGCACATAGGCAGTCTGAGCAGACAGTACCCATACCTGACGAACCTTCATTTTTGCATATTTCTCTACTAACTGTTTGAGATGTTCAATTCCCTCTTCCACCAGTCCATAGGCAAAGTATTCAAAGCCGACAAACTCCGCGTCCGCGCGGTTGACAAAGGAAATCCCCTTCCGATTCAAATATTCTCTCAAAGGCCCTTCCCCAGCCTTTGCCTTCTGTGCGGTTTCCTCGTCCAACAAAATCGCCTTGTCGGACTTCTCATCCATTGGCAGCTCCCAGGAAGTTTTTTCATACAGACGTCCCTCTTTGGCCTCCAAAGCTTTTTGGAACTCTTTCACTTCCGGGGATTGATACCCTTTTTTCAGCAGCATTTCCCGACAGAGAATCGTGACGTCGGTGCAGTCCTCCGCACACTCCCGGAAATTCTGCCAGCGTTCTCCCTGCCTTGACAAAATGCTAGAAAAATTGATCTCGCCAATATAATCTGAAAGCTCGATCTCCCCCTTATACACAGCTCTGGCAAGCTGCAATCTTCTGGATGGATAATCGTGCATCATCTTTGTGGCACGAAATTCGGGACAGTAACAAACTGCCTGATCCATATGGATAACCTGATGATTCAGTTGATTTTCATAGTGTTCCAGTTGAAATTTTCTCATAGACCAAGCACTCCTTTGTTCAGTAATCCTTTGGGGTCCAAAGCGTCCTTTATCTTTTTCATCACTTCGACTCCTGCTTCCCCATGCTCGTCCGCCAGATAAGCAGCCTTCGCCTTTCCACAGCCATGATGATGAGAGATATTCCCACCGTATTTCAGACTGGTCCTGATAGCTGTATCCAGACACTCCAAATAGCGTTTTTCACCGTCATAATCATCTCCCTGGGTATCCGCATGGAAAATTACATATACGCTGGCTCCCGTATGATAGACATGAGAGAAATGGCAGTCCACCACTGTGCAAAGAGGTTCCAGTGCTCTTCTCATCTCTCTCCACACATTCGCGATGCAGTCCCATGGCGCCGCAACCTCAATGGCATCTGCGGTTCCGCCTTTCGTCGCGTCATAATCCAGCATCTTCTTTGTAGAGAAACGAGTACGGAACCAGGCTTCTCCCGCCTCAGTGCCCTTATTTACTCCACCGTTTTTCACACAGTATTCATTCACCAACTCACGTTCTAAGTCCACTTGTCTTGCCAGTCCCTCATATCCAACGATCAGCAGCACCTGATCTTTCTCATAGTGAAACTCTGCCAGCTTTGGAATAGCCTCTTCCTCATCGTAAAGTCTCACCACCGCTGGATGCACATGGTTCTGCACAAACTGACGGATTGCTTCTAACGCATCCTCCGTGCGCTGGAAGGTATACGCTTCGAAATAGCGTTTCTCTGCCACTGGATATATTTTCATCTCCACCTTTGTCACAACACCATAGGTTCCCTCTGCTCCCAAAAACAGCTGATCCAGCTCAGGGCCTGTGGAAGCTTTTGGGCATTTATGACTCTGATACACATGGCCGTTGGGAAGTACCACTTCCAGAGAATTTACCATGTCGTCCATTTTTCCGTACTTGGTGGAAAAGGTACCGATTGCTCTGGTGGACACCATCCCTCCCAGCACCGCGCTCTGGAAAGACTGGGGATACTGACCACAGGTATATCCTGCATTATTCAGCAAATTTTCAAACTCCGCTCCGGTAAGTCCTGCTCCGCCGGTGGCAGTTCCATTGATCGGATTGATCTCGAAATCTCTCAGACGCTTCGTATCAATCATAACCTCTCCGTCCTCTGGTATGGTTCCGCCTACAATTCCAGAACCACCGCCATAAGGAATGATTCCCACCTCGTATTTCTGTGACAATTCTAAGATTTTGCTGACCTCCTGGGTACAGTTTGCCATCAGGATGGCAGACGGCAGATATTTATGGGTTCCTTGCAGCAGCCATTTGTATTCCCTTGGATAACAGCCGTGTGCATAAATCAGACGTTCCTCTTCTTTGGTCAGCACCGTGACTTCTGGCATTGCTTTCATTATTTCATCCAGAAAAGGCTTCACATTTTCTTTCTTCATACGATTTCTTCCCTCTGTCTATGATTATTTTTATTTCTGATGGACAATTCTGCGGAAACGTTCCAGCGCTGCTTTCGGATCGTCGGACTGGTATACATTTCTTCCAAATACAATACCGCCTGTGTTTGCAGTAACGGAGGCTTCTGCCATCTTATCCGCAGCGTCGTCTGCAATCTTAGAACCGCCTGCCACCAGCAGGGGCGCCGGTGAGATATCCTGTAATTCCTTCAATCTCTCTGGGGTATCCGGATATTTTACCTTGATAAAGTCTGCACCAAGCTCAGCAGCCATTCTGGTATGCACCTTCATCAGATCTAATTTCATGGTTCCATCCTCATTTGTCTCCTTACTCTTGACCACACGGGGTTCTATGATATGAATCAGTCCATATTTCTGGCACAATTCATTCACCTCATAATTACGGCGCATCTCGTTCGCCTCTCTCAGCGGATCGTCAAATCCAATGAACAGATACGTCATCACACCGATGGCTCCGCTGGCCAGGACACGGTCGATTGTGGTAACTGGTTCAATGGCACCCTCTGTATAACCCAACTGACTCTTGGAACGGCTGATGCTCTGCCAATCGTAGAGAGCGATCATCTCCGGAGCGTTTTTTCCGGTAAAAAGCTTCTGACAGGAAGGCAGAAAACCCATCGGCATCAAAACCGCGTCTGCGGCCTTTAAGGTCTCGTTCTGCCTCTTAATCTCTTCATTAGTCTCCATGCCTTTCATCGGTCCCATCAAAATTCCATGGGCATACGCCACCATCACAGTTCTCTTGGAATCCGGATTTAAAAAACGGCTGAGGCGAAGTTCTTTTCCGATCTGATTTGTCACTTTAATCATAATACTACTCCTTTTTTATTCCTTCTTGAATTTTCTTCTGTTTTGTCTTATTTATTCTATATACAGAATACTGTATATATGAGTGAATGTCAAGTCTTTTTTATTTAAAACCTTTCTACTTCGACTTTGGATATGACATCCTCATAACATTCCAGCTTCAATTTGCCTGGCGCAGCTTCCAGCGCATTCAAAACCCCAAAAGCCATTCCTCTTTTTATAGCGTCTTCGACAGCTTCGCCGTGGTCAAAGCTCAGCGCCATGCCTGCAATCACAGAATCCCCGGACCCAATGGGATTCACTGCGTCGATTTGTGGCACAGACACCCGATAAAATGTATCCCTTTGTTTTACCACAGCCCCAGAAGCTCCTAAGGATACCACAACACATTCAATTCCCTGAAAAAGCTCTGAGGACAGCACGTTCTTGATCGCAGCTTCATCCTGAAAGTACAGCTTCTGACCTGTCAGCTCTTCTAGTTCTTTTTCATTGGGTTTAATCAGAAAAGGCTTATATACCGAATGAAGGCTCTCCCGCAGACAATCCCCGGACGTATCTAAAATTACTTTTCTATTTTTTTGAAGTGCAGTTTGCACCAGGCCGGCGTAGAAGTCAGATGTAGCTCCCTGCGGAAGACTTCCTGACAGCACAACAGTACCTGCATCGTCAAGAAGTCTCTCATACTGTTTGCAAAATCTCTGTAACTCTTCTTTCTGCACTTTTTCTCCACGTTCTAGGATCTCAGTGCAATGCTTTCCATGAATAATAGAAATATTATTCCGGGATTCCGCGGTTATTTCGCAAAATTCACAGGGAATCCCCTGTCTCTTCAATTCCCTTTGGATAAACTGCCCATTGCACCCGCCGGCGAGTCCAGCGGCAGTCACATCTGCGTGAACCTGTTTCAGTACCCGCGTCACATTCAGTCCCTTTCCTCCTGCCGTCTTAGTCACATTGGCTACACGGTTAGTCCCATCTGTCTTCAGTTCATCCATGACATAGGTGATATCCACAGACGCATTCATCGTGACCGTCAAAATCATGCCTGGACCTCCTCTCTCGTCATCAGACATTCCAGTTGTTCATAAAGTCTCAGATACTTGGCATATCCTTCATCGTATACCTTCTTCACTGCCGCATTCGGAGAATAGACCTTCTGCACCTTATTTGTCGCATTCCTGGCATCCTCATAATCCTGATAGACACCTGTCCCTATTCCAGCCAGTATCGCCGCACCCAACGTGGTAGCCATATCGGAACGGGGCACACGTATGACCTTTCCTGTGACATCGGCTTTGATCTGCATGAACACCTGGCTGTTGGCACAACCGCCCATACCCCAAAGCTCTGTCACCTGCGCACCCGCCTGTTCTGCAATCTCCAGATTGTGTCTCAGAGAATAGGCCACCCCTTCCTGGGATGCCCGGATTAAATGCCCTCTTTTCTTCTCGAAATCAATTCCATAGTATACGCCCTTTGCCGCAGCGTTCCAGATCGGAGAGCGCTCCCCCTTCATATATGGGAGAAAAATCACGCCGTCCGCTCCTGCCGGAATCGCTTTGGAGAGCTCGTCCATCTCATAATAGGTGTTGGTTCCCCTGATCTGTGCGTTTCTTTTTTCCTCATAGCAGTAGGTGTCCTTGACCCAATCTACGACGCCTCCGCCACCTACGGTTCCACCCTGCAAAAGCCAGTGGCCCGGTACCACATGATAGCCCATAATCAGCCTTGGGTCAGCGATGTATTCCTTCAGACAGATACTCATTCCCTCTGCCTGTCCGCCTTGTTCCTGAGTTTCTCCGTGAGCGATCACACCGGCTCCCAACGCTCCGCACGCTGCATCTAAGCCTCCTGCCACAACCGGGGTTCCCGCCTTTAGTCCTGTAAGCTTCGCTGCCTCTTCCGTCACACAGCCTACGATCTCGTCAGAATTATAGATTGACGGAAGAATCCTCTCCGGTACCCCAAACTGAGAACACAGCTCATGATTCCAGGTACCTTTTCTCATATCAAAGCACTGAAGGCCATAGCCCTGGGAAATGTCCTGGGTTCTTTTTCCCGTCAGCTTGAATACCACAAAGCTGTTTGCCTGCAGTACCACGTCGATCTTCTCAAAAATCTCCGGCCGGTTTTCTCGTAACCAAAGTATTTTCGGCAGAGTATAAGACGGTTCCAGAGAGTTTCCGCTGATCTCAAAAATCTTCTCTTCTCCTATTTTCCTCTTGTATTCCTCGCACAAATCGGCGGCACGAGTGTCCATCCAAATCGGATTTCTGCACAGCACTCTTCCCTCCTTGTCAATAGGAATCATGGACCACCCTTGCCCGTCAATGCCAATTCCTTTTATATTCACTTCCTTCATTTTGTCGTCTGCCATCATTTTTGAGACTGCCGCGCAGATGCACTCCCACCATTCCTCCGGGTCCTGCTCCACCCAGCCATCCTGTGGATAGTAGACGGGATATTTTCTCGTATCCGTCAAGATGACTGTTCCATCCTTCCGAAAAACCGTCAATTTACAACTGGAAGTTCCAACATCAATTCCCATCAAAGCATCCATCATTTTTCCTCGCCTCCAATTTCGTACAGAATTTTTATATGTCCGGAATCTTTTTTTCTCAGTTCCCAAAACGGTTCTGCCTCCGCTTCCAGCGGATAAATTCCAGTAATCATTTCTTTCAGATTAACGCTACCCCGCTCCATATATTCGAGAGCTGTCTTCCACTCATAACCTGGAAACGGAGCCGAGTAAGACATCATATTACCCGTTATCAATAATTCTTTTCGGAAGATCTGTTCAAATTCCTGCGGCCGGAACGTGATATCTCTGTGGCTGGTTCCCACATAAATAACCTTTCCGCCTTTTCCTGCCAGTGTAATCGCCTGCACCTGAGTTATCGGATGCCCTGCCGTCTCAAAGACCACGCCGGCTTTCTCATTCTGTCTAAAATATTCTTCCAGCTTCACCTTCTCCGGGTTCAGTGTCACATCCGCGCCGATCTTTGCAGCAAATTCCAAGCGCTGTTCATTCATATCCACGACGTAGATCTTCCCCGCACCTCTCGCTCTGAGTGCGGCCACGACAGCCAGGCCAATCGCCCCGGCCCCCAAAATCAGCGCAGCCTCCCCTGCTCTGAAGGGAAGTCTTTCCACCGCATGAAGGCCTACTGTAAACGGTTCTACCAGCGCGGCCTCTTTGAAGCTCACCTGGTCAGGCACCTCAATAATGTTCTCTTCCGGCACTGCCACATACTCGGCAAACGCTCCCGGCTGATGGGAACCAATAAAACCATAATGCTCACAAAGCTGCGGCTTTCCTGCGCGGCAGGAAGGACACTTGCCGCAGACCATCAGCGGCGCGCCAATCACTCTTTTTCCCAATCTGCCCTCAGATACTTCCTTTCCTGCCTTTACAATCGTCCCGGAAAATTCATGTCCCAATATCTGCGGAAAATTATGTACCGCACCATCGAAGAATCTGGGAAGATCAGAACCGCAAATTCCGCAGTACGCCACCTTCACCAGAACTTCCTTATCTTTCAGTTCTGGTATCTCTGTCTCACATAAACGCATTATTTGTTTGTCTTCCACTGCCAATGCTTTCATCAAATAGTAACCTCCTATTTTTCTGTAACTATTCAGCCATGCACCTGACAAAACCCAAAATCCAACGTAAGCTTGCTTTCAGAGAAAGTTTGTTTTTATCAAGCATATGGCTGGATAGCTACAATTTTTTCCATATTCTATAAATACCGTTACATCAGATTGAATATACGGACCAGCAACCACATGAGAAGATTGCCGCCCTCGTCCCAACAGCTGACGAGTGTTCCATCCGCTACATTGCTTCCTAGAATATTGGTGATTTCCGCCGCTCCCGTAGTCAGCGGAGCCAGATAGGTCGCCGCCAGCGTGGTAGGAATAATCCAAATCGTCGCCAGCAAAACGTTATAGACAATGTTTCCTTTGGTATAGGGTGCGATACCGCCGATCAAATACGGCAGAGCCGCCAGACTCGCCACCGGCAGAAAATTATTCCCCGGTAAAAATGCGCAGATGAAAATCGAAATCGGGTACATAATCACAACCGACGACATCACAGATGGGTCCGAGAGCAGCATGACCGGGTCGACTGCAATGTTCAGCTTTCGTCCCTTAAACTTTTCTTTCATAAAGTTTGAAAGGTTCTCAGTAATCGGAAGAATACCATCCGCGACGAACTGTAACATAGCCGGAAGGATAATCAGAATCGCAGCCAGCTTAATCGCTAACTGTATCACACCTGCGGAGCCGATTCCACTGATTATTCCAATCACAACTCCCAAAATCGCCCCTATGACGCTGCTCTCTCCGAAAATTCCAAACTTCTCCTTCATATCCGTTGAAGAAATTTTAATCTTATTCAAACCCGGAATTCTGTCAACTATCTTCATTGCAAAAAATGCAAAGGTGGCAGGAAATGTGGCAGAAGGCGCGGGTACTGTAATTCCTTCCAGGTGATTAAATTCCTGAAATTTCTTTGCATGAAAGTCTCCCAGAAACATGGAAATCGCCAGCATTCCGACCCCGCCTGCAATTCCGATCCACAAGTTGCCGCTGAATACATAGAACATAACACCTAAGGCCTCACCGTGCCAGATATTCCACATATCCACCCACAGTGTCTGCGTCAATTTGAGTGTCACACAAAGAATATTCACCGCCAAAATTCCCAGAATCACCCAAGGTACTCCAGCCCAGCTCCAAGCGGCCGTACAACTTCCATAACCAATATCTACTATGGAAAAGTCTGCATTGAGGCGCTGGGAAAGTGCTTCTGTCACTGGCTGCATCGCCTGGACGCAAAAGTCTGTAATCATATTTAAACCTGTCAGGCCGATTCCGATTTTCAGAGCACTCGTAACACTTCTGGAAATTCCTGCCCGGCATACCAATCCGATGACCAGCATTACAATGGGAACGAAATAAGTCCCCCCAAGTCCAATAAACCATGAAATTGCATTTTGTATAATTTCCACAATATCCTCCTTCATCCTGTGAAAATTTCAAACTTCTCCGGATAATTTTGAAATTTGTCATTTGTTCTATATTCAGAATACTGTATTATATACTTTTTGTCAATTTCTTTCTTACAGCCAATTCTTTTTTATCTATTTTCTACAAATTTAATCCTTTCGATTTATGTAAAATAACTTTTTACTGCGTAACTCTCTTTCTTGCCGCAAAATCAAATGGGCAAACCCCTTCATCCTCCCTCCTTCCCCTCAATCTTTCAAGGGCGCATCCTTTGCGGAGCATTTCTGTAATTAAGAAAGAACGTTCACGCATTAGCGTGACAAGCTCTTTCCTAATTACAAAACATAAAAAATTCCTGAAGAAATCCTCATATCGAGGAACTCTTCAGGAATATTACTATTACCCTCAAAAAATAGGCTCTAATTCTCGATTCAGCACTTTTTTCTGAATATCAATTACTTTTTCCACATCAATGCTTTCCATTATACCAGTCATCAGACGGTTATTGCGATTGATGCTCAACACTGCTTCACAGATGCTGTCTATATCAAAATCAGGAATCACCGATTCAAATTTCCGTGTTTTTATCATGTCTTCCGGAAAATGCACAGGTGTCGTCTGATGCCAAACCACAGTGTCCATTTTCCCAGACAAGCTCTCAAAGGGAATCTCTCCATATCTGACATTGACATAATCCGCATCAGGAAAGGCAGCCTGTGTCAGCAACATGTGATCGTAGGAATTATAGTCTATCCCGACTATTTTTTTTCTCGTCTCCTTATTTTCGCTTCTGATATTTTCCAGGATCACCAGCGAATCTGATGCATAAAAGGAATTTTCCCCAAAGCGAAGGGAGACCGCCAAAGCCTCGTCAACCTTCTGACGATGTCTCGCTGACTCCAACGATGATATCACAAAGTCTTCCCGCGTCGGCCGATTCACGATTCTGTCAAATCGAACCTTGGAACCATATCCATAGACAATAACCAGTGGTATGTCCAAATCATCCATAACCTCCCGCAGTCCCATGGCCAATCCCCTCATCTCCAAGCTTAGAGGTTCCGGAAACAGGCCGACCACGTATCGCTTCGAGAGAAATTTCCACAGTTCTTTCGTACTTTTCCCTGTCAGAATCGTCCCATACCTCTGCTGAGCCTGTAACTGAATAATCCCATTCATCTCCAGCTCTTTTATCGCCGTCTGGATGGTCCCTATTCCAACCTTCAATTCTTTCTGTAAGTCAGAGAATGTGGGAATTCTCTCACCGATTCCACAAGATAGAAAAATTTCTGCCAGCTTCTGCTGCGCAATACCCTTTTGATTTAAATACACTAACCTCACCCTCTAAACGATTCGCAATAAAACTACCAACAAAGCTTGAATTTATATGTGAACCGTTCTTCCTTCATCATATACAATATACTGTATCAAATATATATAAATTTTGCAAGAGTCAGCTTACACACCGGCAGAGCTATCTATAACTATTCAGGTCATCTCACATTCCGATCATTGATTGACTTCTCAGTCTCAAAATGATAATATTTTTATATATCCATGTAGGAGGGCGAAGGATGACAGATAAGCTTATGGACTGCATCACCAATCCAGTGAAATGCAAATTGTTGCTTGAAATACATTCACAGGGGAAAGCAACTGCAAAACATCTAGCTAATATCTATAACGATATTCCCCAGGCTACCTTATACCGGCATCTCAAAAAAATGCTGAGCGACGGCATTTTACAGGTAGTAGAAGAGACACAAGTACGCGGTACGGTAGAAAAGACCTACTCACTGGCAGATAGCATCAACAGCGACATGGAAACAATGGTTGAAGAAAATTCCGGCAAACTCTATATGCAGTATTTCATGCAATATTTTATTGGATTTGCAAAACAATTTCAAAAATATTGCCAATCTCCGAATATCAATATCAAAAAAGATATGACAGGATTTTCTCTCTCCCCCCTTTATCTTTCTGATGATGAATTGACTGCTCTTGTGACAGACATTTCTCAGATCATCGGAGCAGTCAAAAACAATGAACCAAATCCCGAACGTAAGCTTCGGACAATAGGTATCATCGTATCTCCGGCTGAAAATATAGACAAGTAAAATGGCCGTCCCATACCGGGATGGTTTCTATTGATTTTATATTATCATTATGATAATATTATTAAAACAATAAAATATAGGAGGTAAATATATTGAATACTTTATTCGAAATTCTGCCCTTGCTTATTCCCATTCTGCTGATAGACATTGCTCTTGCAGTAGGGGCAGTAAGACACATTTTACGGCACCCATGCTATCGTTTCGGAAATAAAACTATGTGGCTGGTAATTGCTATAGTCTTACTGCTCTTTGGGCCGCTTATTTATTTTGCTTTTGGAAAGGGGGAGATTGAATGAATGTCCTTACAATCCAAAACTTATCTAAGCATTTTGGAAAACAGAAGATTATTGAGAACCTGAACATGTCCGTCCCAGAGGGAAGCGTTTTTGGATTTATAGGGAAAAACGGAGCCGGTAAAACAACGACCATGAAAATGGTATTGGGCCTGTTACAGCCAGACAGCGGAAAAATTCATGTCTGCAATGAGCCTGTTTTCTTTGGACAGACAAAGACAAATCAATATATCGGATATTTGCCGGATGTCCCGGAATTTTATAACTATATGACACCGGCACAGTATCTAAAGCTTTGCGGAGAAGTCATTGGGTTATCAAAAAGCTGCATTTCCAAAAGAAGTCAGGAGCTTCTCTCTCTTGTTGGATTAAACGGCGCAGCAAAGCAAATCGGCGGTTTTTCACGCGGCATGAAACAACGGCTGGGAATTGCACAGGCACTGTTTACCCAGCCAAAATTACTGATTTGTGATGAACCGACAAGTGCACTTGACCCTGTAGGCAGAAAAGAGATTTTGGATATTCTCTATAAAATCAGCGGAACGACTACTGTATTATTTTCCACTCACATTCTTTCTGATGTAGAGCGTATCTGCGACCATGCTGCCTTTTTGAACGAGGGGAAAATTGCTGTCAGCGGGACGCTTGCAGAAATGAAGGCTTTACGTGGACATGACAGCTTGCTTTTGGAGTTCTCTACAGATAAAGATTTACAGCTTTTCAAAAAGCAAAAAACCATAGAACCATTGCTGCTCCACTCTGAGGAAAACAACAGGGAACTCATTCTGCACAGCCGCGATATGGAAAACGTGCAAAATTGCCTATTTTCCGTACTTGCATTAACAGGAATTTGCCCCATAAAAATAGAACTTATGGAGCCGTCTCTTGAAAGTCTGTTTTTGGAGGTAGTAAAATGAGCGAATATTTAGCTTTTGTAAAAAAAGAATTTACGGAAAATATGAAAAACTATCGTTTTCTTATTCTATTTGCAATCTTTTTGGTCTTCGGTATTATGAGCGCGTTTCTTGCTAAGTTTACACCTGAAATTTTGTCAGCGTTAGCCGCAGATATGGAAATGACTTCCGAACCGGTACCTTTGGATGCATGGAAACAATTTTACAAAAACATTTCCGGCGTTGGTTTCAGCGCATTCATCATTCTGTTTGGAAACTGCCTGTCAAGTGAATATTCCAAAGGAACGTTAGTTTTAATGGTGACAAAGGGCCTGTCCCGCAGAGCCGTTATTCTTGCAAAATATACGGTAGCTGCCACACTTATGACCGTCAGCTATTGGATTGCATACGCCGCAGCATACGGCTATACAGCCCTTTTGTGGAAGGATATAGGCCTTTCAAACGTTACCTTCGCCGCATTTTTGCTCTGGATCATAGGCTTTCTGTATTTGAGTATTCTGATGATTGGATGCGTGATATTCAAGCAGATGTTCACAAGCATACTCTTTACGGGCGGTATTGTAGCCCTGATATCCTTATTTGGTATGATAGAACCGATCGCGAAATTCAATCCGTTTATGTTAACCTCAAAAAATGTAGATCTGATTTCCGGCAAAATCATTCCGGCAGAATTTATAATGCCCGCTTTCATTTCCATTATTTTATCTATTTTCGGGTTGCTGATTGCTGTTCGGCTTTTCAACAAAAGGCAGCTTTAAATCCAGCAGACAGCCGAGCTGGATAGTAAAAACCGCAGAGACATCCGCTTAAATATCCAGTAGTACATCATCGGAATGACCTGCGTACCTATCCAGCGACAGGCTGCAAACTGATATTTTCAACGGGATTCCTTATTTTCCTTGACCATATCTCAAAACAGTCACTATCTCTTACATATATCACACCTTTTCCCAAGTCAAACCGCCCCGCCTATCCTCTTGAATTTCTCTACAAAAGCAGATATTTTTTCAAACACACTTTGTTTCTTAGCATGATATTTAGGATTGAGCGGACTCATTTTAGGAAGAGCCTCATTCAAGCCTGTTCCATTTTCACTTGCATACCCTTTTTTTAATGATGCAAGAATATATCGTTTTGCGGCTTCCTCATTCAGCTGCTCCTCTCTTATCAGCTCTTTCACTTCTTTTTTCTGTTCTTTTTGTGCGAATTGATAAAATGCATCCAGAACACTAGCTTTATCCTGTATTTCATCTAAAGCTGTTTGATTAATGAAATCAACGATCAAACTTTCCTTTGCACGATTTTCCGTACTGGAACGTGCTATACGGCGCATTTCTTCGACCAAAGCACTCTTGTCTTTTATATTTTGTTTTTTTTCAAAAATCAGTTCGAGGATATAATCCAAATCAATCTCCTGAGATTTTAACAAATCCACTTCAAATACAACATCATCCCAGTCAATTCTTGAATTTTCTTTATCTCTCCCTTCTTTTTCACGGCGAATCCATTCACGAATATCATTATATACCGAACGATAATCCTGAACCGTTCTTTCTGCCAATACGTCTATCGATTGCATTGCTTTGATGTCTTCGTCAGTGACAAAATACGCTGCCTTAAATTCTTTTACTGCTTCCGAATCACTTAAATCAATTTTCTGCAATTCTTTTAAGCATGTAAACTCGTCATAGTTCTGCAGAATATTTTCGATTCTCAGATATTCGCCAAACAGTTTAACAAATTCTTTTTTATCTTTTTCTGTGGTAATCTCTTCAACATCTGTAAAGCGTGAATTCAATTCCTTCACTATATCCACATATCCGCGACACGCTTCTCCTGTAGCAATATCCTTAAATCCTTTCATATATTCTACATAACTTTTTTCCAGAACTATATTTCTTGTATTATCATCTCCAAAACATTTTATCACATCAATTGTCGCCTGTTCCAGATTTCTGAAAGTTACAATATTCCCAAATGTTTTTGTTGAATCATAAATGCGGTTCGTTCTGGAAAACGCCTGCATAAGTCCATGATAACGAAGATTTTTATCTACAAACAACGTATTCAGAGTCGGCGCGTCAAATCCTGTCAAAAACATACCTACGACAATCAAAAGATCTATTTCTCTATTTATTACACGATTAGAAAGATCTCTGTAATAATTTTGGAACTCCTTACTTTCAACGCCAAAAGTAGTTTGAAACGTTTTGTTATATTCTTCGATCACAAAAGCCAGAAATTCCTTTGCACTGCTCTCCATTGCCGTAGGCTCAAAAGTTTCATCTGGGATTTCCCCTACTGCATTCTGTTCTTCATTCACCGCAAAAGAAAAAATCGTTGCAATTTTTAAAGGTTTTTCGCATTCCTTTTGCAGATTGTTAAGAGATTCATAATAAAGTTTTGCCGCATCAACACTGCTTACCGCAAACATTGCATTAAAGCCCTTTGCGCCTAAGTGAATACGATGTGTTTTCACTCTAAAATTTCTCAGAATATACTGCGAAATTTCCTTTATTCTTTCCGGATGCAATAACGCTTCTTTTGTCTCCGCAGCCGTCAGTTTTTTCTCATCCTGTTCCATTTCAATTGATTTAAATTTAGGGCGGACGTCATTATAATCAACTTTAAATTTCAAAACCTTTTCATCTCTGATCGCATCAGTAATAGTATAGGAATGCAGTTCTCTTCCGAATACTGATGCAGTTGTCTCAGCTCCCAATGCATTTTCAGGGAATATTGGAGTGCCCGTAAAACCAAATTGATAATATTTCTTAAATTTTCTTTTGATATTTTTTTGCGCTTCACCAAATTGCGAACGATGAGCTTCATCAAAAATAAAAACAACCTGCTTATTGTAGACTGATAAATCTGATTCAGCTTTTACGAGATTATTCAATTTTTGAATCGTAGTAACAATAATTTTATTATCATCTTTTTCAATATTGCGTTTCAATCCGGCGGTATTTTCCGAACCATTTACACTATCCGGTGAAAAGCGCTGATATTCTTTCATAGTCTGATAATCCAAATCTTTCCGGTCCACTACAAAAAGAACTTTATCGATATAATCCAGTTCTGTGGCTAAGCGGGCGGCTTTAAAACTAGTCAGTGTTTTCCCTGAACCCGTTGTATGCCAAACATATCCGCCTCCCTCAGTCGTTCCCCATTTTTTTGCATTATAAGAACATTTTATTTTCCATAGAATCCTCTCTGCTGCCGCAATCTGATAAGGACGCATAATCAATAAATTGTCGTTCACATCCAGGACAGAATAAATCAGCAAAACCCTTAATATCGTACTTTTTTGAAAAAAAGTTGCAGTAAAATCTTTTAAATCCTTAATCAGGGTATTATCTGCTTTCGCCCAATTCATCGTAAAATCGAAACTGTTTTTATCTCTTTTCGTTGTATTTGCGAAATAACGGGTATCCGTGCCATTTGAGATCACAAATATCTGCAAATATTTATACAAAGAATTTTCTGAATTAAAGCTTTCCTTGCTATACCTATTTATCTGATTGAACGCCTCGCGTATAGCTACCCCGCGTTTCTTTAGCTCTACCTGAATCATCGGCAATCCATTCACCAGAATTGTAACATCATACCGGTTAGCCTGAATCCCAGTCTGTTTAAATTGAGAAATAACCTGTACTTTATTTTTTACGATGTCTTTTTCTTCTTTCTTTACGAGATATATGTTCTTAATATGCCCGTCGTCAAATACGAAATCATATTTGTAATCACTATGGATTTTACGGGCTTTATCTATGTGGTTATCACCTGCTTTGTCTAAATATTCCTCACAAAATCTTGTCCATTCTGAGTCCGTAAATTGAACGTCATTAAGTATCTGCAGCTGTGCACGTGCATTCTCAAACATTGCCTCCGGCGTTGCCAGATTCGCCAGATATTCATACCCCTGATTTACCAGATCTTGTATAAATTCATTTTCAAGGGATGCCTCCGTCTGATATGTACTCGCTTCATGCACGCATGATACATATTTTTCATATTTGTCCAAAACTATGAAATTGTTTAATTCTGCTATCGGATTATATTCATACATCAGTCTGACTCCTTCCAAAATTTCGCATTGTCAATCAGATGATTAAATAATAGTTTCACCGTTTGTTTCTCTGGCTCTGTCGGTTCTTTCACTTCATCATTCAATAAGGTTCTGTGACTGTAAAAATTCATAATACGTGCAGCATATACTTCCTTATCGTCAGGCAGCAGATCCTACCACTTCTTATATCCGAGAAAATTTGCTGCTTTTTCGTATAGATTGCGCAGCAAAGTAAAATGATATTTTTCAATTTTGTTTTCTTCAATCGCCCGTTTAATTATCCCTATCAGATGATGGTGATAAGAAAAATTTTTATTTGAATCTCCAGACTTTGCATCTAATTCATAACTCCCATCTTCATTTTTTTCCAACATATATCCCGCATTCTTACTACTAATTTTCAGTTCATTATATAGCACATTATAAAATAAAACGCTATGTGTAGTAATAATAAACTTTAAATCGGATTCACTCTTTCGAATTACTTCTGCAAGATTTACCGCCATCTGTATCAAATGATTATCATCAAGAGATGTCACCGGATCATCAATAAAAATATATTCTAATCGATTCAGTTTATCTGTTTCTCTGTCACTTTCTTCCGGTATATTTAATACTTCTACGACCTGTTCCAGCAAACTATAGAAAACACTCCAGACAAAATTGCTTTCTTCTCCTTTGGATATCTTAATATTTCCAACGTCTTGGTCATTTCCTCTTCTCAAAGAAAATGTTATCTCCGAAAAATCTTCGTTAAATTTCGGCATTAACGCTTCATTGTTAACATAGGTCTGAAAATTACTTATAACATTTCGCTCTTGTCCCTGTTCCAAAAATACCCAATCTGTAAATGCATTCGGATGAATTTTCAGCTTCAGATTAGTATCGTTATCCAAATCATTATCCCAATAAAACAAATCCTCCGTAAGAGCATTATAATAGAGTATTTTCTTGCTCTTTAATCCTATTTCTTCTTCATTGAATTCACTTTTAGGAGCAATTAATTCTTTAAATACTTTTGAGAGCCGTGTTTTACCAGTACCATTGAAGGCATATATTAACTGTACTTTTTTTCCACAATCCCTGAGCTGTATTGCAATTTCCTCTAAAGTTTTTCCCATATTACACCTCTGGTTCTTTAAAATGACAATAATTTATCCCTGTAATATTCGTATCGTTTTTGCCGTGCTTCGATCTCTGCTAGAAGTTCTAATGTTAAGTCATTGCATAAGTCATCAAAACGATCAAGAATACCAGCTATTCTTTGTTGTTTTAATACAGACGGTATGGATAATTTTATTCTGCCAAGTGCCTGGACGTTAATATGAGGTACTCCCGCTCCACGTTTCATTAAGCTCAGATCAATTTCTATATTTTTTAAAACATAATATAAATATTTTTCAGTAATCAATTCTCTTTTCCCTTCATAACCAAACCCATCCGTAATAAATACTTTTTGATTCCAATAAGAAACAAATCCTGCCGATGCTCCACTTCTTGAAACAACTACTACTTCTCCATCGTGATTATACTTATCAATATAATATGCAGGCTCTTGTCCACCCAAAATGACCGGAATAGTACCTTTATTGGTATTTTTTCTTGTAATATATTCACCCCTGAATAGATTTACTATCTTGCACAATGGCAGCGTAACATAGCCAAATACATATTGTACAAGTTTAATTACACTTATCTCAGCTGTCTGTCTGTCTGTCTGTCTGTCTGTCTGTCTGTCTGTCTGAGCAATTATGTTGCCTGTTTCAGCAAATGTCAAGAGAACATCACGATAAAATTCATATTGTTTTTTTCGCAATTCTACCTCGGCAGATAATTCAATGTTAAGGTCAGAACAGATGGATTCGAAATTATCTAATACATCTGCAAATCGTTCTTGTACTTCCAGCGATGGAAGTGGTATTTCTATATTCTCTATTGATGGAACATTAGAGTGAACCACCTTACTTTTTATCTTTCCTTTGGTTTTTTGCCTCCTTGCTTCATACGTCGACAATACATATGCCAGATATTTAGGATTTTGTTTATGTTTCATGACGACAATATCACCGCCTGCCAAACACTTTTCGTTACCAACATAGACGACAGACTTTGCAATATCTTCAACACTCTCACCTGTAATCGCGAACAAAATATCTCCATGTTCAAAGTACTTTGGCGATGAAATATATTCTATCTGTGTATGAGATACACACTTATCAAACCACGTATTATAAGTGGTATAAATTTCACCGTATCGAACACAGGGAATACCATCTGACGTTACTTGGTCACGTTTAATCCCAGCGCCTCGATAAATCTCGGTTGCAATTTTCTTCAATTTGACCATAGGGATTTTTTTATCATATGTCAGCAGCTTATCCCGATAATATTCATACTGTTTTTTTCTTGCTGTAAGCTCTTCTGTAAGCTCTTCTGTAAGCTCTTTTGTAAGCTCTTCTGTAAGCTCTGTGAAATTGTCCAAGATACGGACAATTTCATCCTGTATCGGACGCGGAGGTACCGGAACAGCAATATTAGACATAATATTGCTCATCAGTTTAGGATTTCCCATTCCCCTGTTAACATGCTTAGGTGCTTCTATTGTTAGAACATAGTATAAAAATTTAAGATTAAATATACTAATTTTCTTTTCCAGAAGACCGCATACATTTGTCACACTAAATTTCCCATTTCTATAGAATACCGAACCAGCATTAGCCCCATCTGTAGTCCAAGTAAGATATTCACCATCATATCTATAGGCATTTATTCTTCCTAGTTCCCCGTTATTTTCAGTTTGTGAAGAGTATACGGGGTAATCTCCTTTATTACCTTCAATAAACTGTTTAGATATCACGATGCCTCGACTCACATTACATAAATCGCTTACTCTTTTATACTCGACACCGTCAGGACATAGTTTTTGTATTAGTTCCTCTAATTTACTCATCTATTACCATCACTTCCTTGCAACAATCGCTTTACTTCTCTGTCAAAATCCGATGTGATTTTCTGAGTCTTATTAAACTCATCATATTCCGCAGTTGCCTTTTTGTCAGCTTCTTTTTTTGATATTTTACCTTTTCGTCTCAGCACATCATATTTTCTAAATGCCAGAAATTCATTGATACTGGTCGCAAATTCAGCCATAGTAAATGTATTTTCTCGTTCGATTAAATCTTCAATATAATCAAAATAACCTGTCACTGTACGCTCTAGCTGACGAATCTGCTTTTCATTAAGATAATTTTTTGCAATGGTCACATCAGATTTCAAAATTCTTCCATCTGGAGAATTCTTCCATGTAACTAATCCCATATGCTCTTTCGTATGATCTGCCTTTGTATCAATAATCTCTGCAGCCGTTTGACCTGTAATCGCATAATGAAACTTATTCTGAACCATTGCATAAAAATCATGTGTTATTTGTGAGTCTTTATCATAATCAATACTACACTCTGCAAATATATCCGTAATTTGCTGCCATATTCTTCTCTCACTTGCACGGATAGAACGGACTCGTTCTAACAGTTCTTTAAAATAGTCCTTACCAAACGCTGTCTTTCCCTGCTTTAATCGTTCATCATCCATCGCAAAGCCTTTTATCATATATTCCTTTAAAATACCCGTTGCCCATATTCTAAAATTAGTAGCTTTTCGTGAATTGACCCGATATCCGACTGAAATGATTGCATCAAGGTTATAAAATCTTGTTGGTTTTGTTTGCGTTTTCCCTTCAATAGCACCATGTTCTGTGGTTGTTTCCAAAATGGAAACAACCATCTTTTCTTCCAATTCGCCTTCCTCAAAAATATTTTTTAAATGTTTTGAAATTGCCGGAACTCCAACTCCAAACAACTCAGCCATTGCTTTTTGAGTTAACCAAATTGACTCATCTTTTACTGCTGTGTAAATGTTTACATCTTCATCAGGCGTATTATATATTAAAAAATTTAATTCTTTATCCATATCTATTCCTCAATTTCAGCAATGATCTTATCTATTTCTGAACGAAGTCTGTCTATGTTTTTCGCTGTCTTTTTAATTTCAGCATTTAAAACTTTAATATCTATAACCTCTCTTGTATCTTTTGCTTCAACATAGGTACTCACAGATAAATTATAATTTTTTTCCGCAATCTCATCTTTATCTACCGATTTAGAAATATATTCCTTATCTTTTTTGTCGGCAAACAATCGCAAGATGTTCTCAATATGTTCTTCTGTCAAAATATTATTATTTGTTTCTTTTTTATAAAACTCTTCTCCGCTTGCATCTATAAATTGAATTTTAGTATCTGTTTTATGTTTTGAAAGCACCATTATATTAACGGCTATTGATGTCCCATAAAAAAGATTGGGTGCAAGTGCAATAACCGTTTCCACAAAGTTATTGTCTACCAGATACTTCCTTATTTTCTGTTCTGCTCCTCCTCGATAAAATATGCCCGGGAAGCATACGATTGCTGCTCGCCCACTGCTGGATAAGTAGTTCAGCGAATGAAGAATAAATGCAAAATCAGCTTTTGATTTAGGCGCCAGTACGCCTGCCGGTGCAAAACGCTCGTCATTAATAAGAGTAGGATCATCGCTGCCAATCCAATTGATAGAATATGGCGGATTTGACACAATAGCATCAAAAGGTTTCTCTTTCTTAAAATGTGGCTCTGTAAGGGTATTTCCCAGTGCAATATTAAATTTATCGTAATTTACGTTATGCAAAAACATGTTCATACGCGCAAGATTATATGTCGTATGATTTATTTCCTGGCCAAAAAATCCTTCTTCAATTACATGTTCATCAAATTGTTTCTTTGCCTGTAACAGCAAAGAGCCAGAACCTGCCGCCGGGTCATAAATCTTATTAATGGTAGTTTGTTCATGCGTCGCAAGCTTCGCAATAAGTTTTGAAACACATTGCGGTGTAAAAAATTCACCTCCGGATTTTCCTGCATTAGCCGCATAATTAGAAATCAGAAATTCATAGGCATCGCCAAATAAATCTATTTGATTCTCCTGAAATTCTCCAAAATTAAGCCCTTCAACCCCCTTGATAACAGCCGCCAGGCGTTCATTTTTCTCTTTTACTGTATTTCCCAATCTATTACTTGTCGTATCAAAATCGGCAAATAAACCTTTAATATCCTGTTCAGACGGATAGCCGCTCGCGGAATTTTCGATTTCATCAAATATTTTTCTCAAATCTGTATTTAAATCTTCATTTGTATTTGCATTTTCTGCAACTCTGCAAAACAACTGACTCGGATAAATAAAATACCCTTTTGTTTTAACGGCGTCTTCTTTGATTTCTCTGGTTATAATCGTATCATCAAGTCCAGCATAATTGATACTATCGTCTCCGCCTTCCATATAGTTAGCAAAATTCTCACTGATAAAACGATAAAAAAGAGTTCCTAGTACATATTGTTTAAAATCCCACCCATCTACAGAACCGCGGACTTCGTTTGCTATCTTCCATATCTGTGATTGTAACTCTGCCCTTTGTGCTGCACTTGACATACAACTACCTCCAATTTCTATATTAACCTCTGTATAAAAGTACTTATTTAAAAATAATATTTCAAACCGTTCAAGTTCGAATAGTTACAAATCATTATATCATACTGCAATGCAAACTAAAAGCAAAGATAATCATCTTAAATTCTCTCAAAATTTTCCCTATCTGATAAATCTACTGTGTTCTGTTATCCGCAACTTTCGAAAAGTACCCAAAGTATAAAGAACCCTGTTCCTTTTTACTGAAAAATACAACTTTCCATGCAAAACCTTACTAAACAAAAAGAAAGTCGCTGACTATATTATTATCAGATATACCACAACCAAAGCGAAAGGTCTGTAGATACTGGTAGATTACAATTATAATCCCTGTAATACAAGAACCACAAAGGTGACTTTTTCGAAAATATACAGAGAATGCAGCCTAAGAAGAAATATCCAACCGTATCAGAAAATAACTTAAAAGGATATTCCGCAGATTATCGATACTTGCAGAAAAAGTAAAGACTGGTATGAATCCTGTCCAGACTGTGAATATCTTCTGGAAATTCAAGACATCTCACAATGTTTCTGGAGAACTGAAAAACCCCAGAAACATACGGAGTTTCCAGGGTTTGTAAGCATTTCAATATTCTCTTTTGATTATCTCTTGGAGAACTGAAATTAACGTTTAGGTGACTGTAAAGCCTTGTAAATCAAGTGACTGGGCGACGTATTGTTACAAACACATTACCAATCCACGACACCTCACCACCATTAATTACACCTCTACTTATAAAATAACAATAATTACTTTTTCTCTACTTCGCTACCACTGCAATTCTTGACTAATTTCTTTCAATTCAGAAATAACGGCATTTAATTCATCCGTCACCGATTCAACTAACTCACCAGTATCCGTTGGTTTAAAACCTTTAACTAATATACCAAAATCTTCTTGACTCCTTCCGTCACCATGTATATCTGGGGTCAATACAATTACTTTCTTTACTGGACGTATATTTAAACGTTTACCTTTACCACCAAAATGATAATCTGATCGCGTATTATTATAATATGCTTGTAATTGTCCAATGCTGGATCTCCCACCGTTTTCTGTCCAAAATGAATTAATCTTTCTGTATTTACACTCCAATACAATTGCCCCTAAGTACCACTCTTTTTTTACATCATACACATGAATTAATATATCTGGTCTATTATGAATCTTTAAAGCTTCCTGCGTTTCTGCTATATAAAGTGGCACTTCCTGCGTAGTTTTTTTATTACCAAATACAAGAAGTGGTTGATCAAAAACCACTTTAAGAAAAATTTCTCCATCCGAAAATTGCATCATCGCCCCCGGTTTAAGAAAGGGGAATAATATTTTTCCTGCAAATATATTATTCCATCCTTCAACATCTGGTCCGTATTTTTCCGATAATAAGTGACATATTCTAAAAAAGCACCACATTTCATATAAATAGCTACTTCTTTTCCATGTATAAGAAAATTCCGAATCAAATTCCACTTGAAATGTATCTTTCCTTAATTCAAGATACATTTGATAAAGTGTATTATATCTTGTATCCATGATAAATGAATGGGGAATATATGCCTCTGTCACATCGCCCACTGAAAAATACCAATCTTTCGTTTTTAGAAGTGATGTTATTTTTTTTAATTTTCTAGCTACCATACGAAATTCCAATATGCTTTTTTTCCATTCAATCTTATACTGCTCTGTTTGTCCCAAATCAAAAGTTTTTGAATAATCGGCTATTTCATTCAATAATACCAAAAATTGATTTAATCGTTTTTCATAATCCAAAAGAATCATTTTTAATAACCGATTATCTTGAATATCATAATTAGTAACTTTTTCTGGCACCTTATAGGTAGCTTCTGATCCAGCCCTAGTTGCATACCTTCGAATACTCTCTTCATCAAATTTGCAATTTCTATTATTACCTACGTTTTTATATTGTGTCATAATTTCGCATCTTGGATTCTCAGCAATATCTATTAATACAGCAAGAACAGTTTGTGCATATTTCTTTATTATAATAAAATTATATAATAACTTAGGCGGTACATCACCATATTTTCGATTACCAACTCCTATATTTCTTCGTACAATATCTTGAGCTAATCCCACCATTTCCTTTTCAAGCTCATCTTTCATCATTGTCCATTCACCAAGATTCATTGGTTTGGGTAAAACTTGAAAAGTACCATAGTACCATTTTTTATAACAATATACTGAGATCTGAAACATGTCTACACAAAGTGCATCGTATCCACTATTGACTTTGTAAAGCGTAAACGGCTCCCTACTAGGCATCCTATATATATGTCCATTTTCGTCATATGCAATTTTCCTATCATCTATTGGAACAATATCTAATGCTTCTAAATATAATTTCGCCTCTGAATCTTCAGAGTCAAACAGCATCTCAATCTCGTCATTTTCTTCAATTGACAATGTTATTTCTTCCTGTGACCAAAGTTCTTTCGGATTATCAAAAAAAACTGTTGCATCCTGATAAGATACTTTAGGGAATTGTTTAATAACTTGTAATTTAAACGGCAAATCAGATACAATATCCATACGACTCTAACTCCTTTTGTTTCTGCTGCACTATATCTCTACAAATACTAAACTTAGATAAATCATAGTATTTATCAAAAATTAAATAGATATTATTTTCACTTTTTTCATCTAAAATTTCTCCCAACTGATTCTCTGGTCCACGAACTTTTGTGAGAACTCTTTGTGCAATCTGTAAATCTATTCCGTCCGAATAGGCAAAATCACCTATTCCTGATTTTGGTAAATTCCATAAGTACATTTCAATACTTTTTACTATTCTTGGTCCCACACCGTATTTTGAATTTGCCGAATGCAATAATGTATGTATATCCCATAATAATTGATGTACTAACTGCATATCCTCATCCGAGTTTGTAACTGTAATAGAATTATAATCATCCATCGTCCAATTAACATTTCCTAATGAAGCATATTTCGTTTTCGTCCACATATTAGCATAGTTCAAAACGTCTAATTGTATTACATTTGCACGATCCAATACTTTATCTGAAAAATGATATGTAGATTCATCAATATTTACAGTTCCAATAAACTTAACATTATCTCCTATCTTAATCCTATTTGGATACTCTGCTGAATTATACAATCTTCCACTATATTGCTTATCATATAATTGCAATTCTCTCTGGTTTGCAGGTCGTTCCAAAAGCGACAAAAATTGACTAAAATAATGCTCCACTCTTGCCAAATTCATTTCATCAAAACAAACAATAAATAACTTATTTTTATTTTCTTCTTTTTGAGCTCTTACCAAAAAATCGACAAATCCTGAATCCGATGCCCGATATACCATATGAACTAAATCAACATATCCTAACAGATCAGAATCATCATTCCATGATGGTCTCACTGGAATAAATAACAGTCTATTTTCGTCTGGATTGCCTGTATTATTAATTCCCAATGCACGTGCATAAATATCTACAATCGCAGATTTTCCTGTTCCACTTAAGCCTGATAAAATAACTAAACTACTACATTTAAGTGCTGTATGGATATTCACAAAATCTTTCATATTATAAAATAAATTACGCTTTTGACTATGATAATCCATAGATTTAATTATCAAGTCATCTGTTTTTTCACTAGCATCTATTTCTATCAATTCTTCTTCCTGTTTGGTACTTTCTGCATTTGCAGAAACATCTTCTCTCATTTTATCAGGGTTATTTTGCAAATCTATTTCAACGCTTTCTCCTGTTTTTTCAACAGAAGATGTTTTTAACAATTTGTCTTCCACTTTTGCATATATCTCTTCCGGAATAAACATAAGTGTCGGATTTAGCGATGCTTGATAAACCCAAAACTCATCAAATTCATCAATATTAACAATTGAAATTTTGTCACATTCAATGATTAATCCACCTTGCATATTATGTCTATTGTCAATAACGTGCCCAATAGCATACATTGTTCCATCATCGTCTAACCAAATTACAAACGACGGTGTAAACGCATCTGGATAATAACCATACGTACTACCAACGGGTTTTTTATTTTTTAAAAACTCAATAAATTCTTCTTTGTTTTCATATTCTCGAAATAGGCTCCATTTTCGCTCTAATTCCCATTCACGTGAAGTATCATTATTTTTAGAGCAAAATACTGGCACTGCATAAAAATAAGTGTCCCGGGTAATTTTCTCAGGACGTTTTGCCAAACTTGTTTTTCTATTTCCCAAATTAACATGTCCTTCTTCATTTACCCTGTATGAATAAATAAATAGTTTATCTTTCACAGCCTCTTCAAAATTGTTAATTCGTTCTTCTTCTGACGAATATTCATCATCATTTATTTCAGAATCATCTTCAAATGAACTAATAAAACCTGACAGAAAATTAGGGCTTTCCTGCGGTAACAGAAGTGATTTCACTCTATACTGAATATAAGACCCTTTATTAATAAAAACGGTATCTCTCCCATCAGTTTCATCCACACTTGCTAAAATTCCAATATACTGTCTATCTTGAATATCCATTAGTTGTTTCCTCCTACCTTTGCAATTAACATATTCGTATTACGTGCAATAATCACTTTTCCTTTTGCCATACTCTTTATTGTTTTGGTCTCAGAATAACTAAAATCGCTTTCTGCAATCCAAATTTCACGGTATTTTATCCAGTCAATTGTTTTTACATAATCATTGTTCCATTCACCAATCCACTCAATATTGTAAAATGGAAACACTTCTTCATCAATTTCTTTCTTGGAAAAGCATAAAACTCTTGGGGCATTTTCATACATATTTTTATATTTTTCTATTTCTGTTCCCATTTTTGCTAGTTGCTGCTGCTGTTCATGTATTTCATTGTTTAATTCTTCTATGATATTTTCCATCAATGTTTTATTTCTAAGTTCTTCTGCATTTTTTGTCCCTAATTTAATATTTTCCCTCTTCAGTTGTTCTATTTCCTTTTTATAATTATCATTTGCTATTTTATAGCTTTGTATCGTAGCTTGTAATTTTTTTATCCGTTCCTGTTGTTTTTTTATAACTTGAGTATCGTCTTTATTATCCGTTTTGATACTAGCCTCTATTTCAATAATATTTTGCACATTCTCATTTTGTTTTTGTTTCTCCAATACAGAAGTCTCAATATCTTTTAGCTCCCTTTCAGCTTCCTCTCTGCTTGCACCTCCTGCAAACCACTTTTGGGCAAGTTTACTCTCCATAATATCTTCATCTAATTCTGATAAACATTTCAAAAAAATCCCACTTTGAAAACCTTTTCCACATTTTCTTTTGGTCATTGCTGCTGCTAATATTGACGGGGGTGCTTGACAAACATTTTTTGCAAACCCCGGCACAGTAAATCCTTGCGTTCCTGCTTTTCTTAGCGTATCCTGTAATGCTTTCCCTGTCAAAATCTTTACTATTCTTTGCGAAAATTCGAGTTCTTCCATTACTTCCTCCTGCGTTATACTGTATTTCACATTGCGGCTCTAAAGTACACACAAATCCTTTAACCTTCTCTATATATTATACTTCATACATCATTAAGAATAAAGATAAATAAAGCCATTTCACCCCCGTTTTGAACCGTTCCCCTGTCATTTTCCGTTCCGCTGTAATAGCGGGCAGACAAGCGTCGTAAGCGGGATAGTGCCGCTTACGACGGAAAACACAACCAATTTGGGACACCCTGAAAGGGCTTTAGCCTCTTTCAAGATTCGAGCTATCTGCGACTGAACTATGTCGGCATAGGGAACTATGATCCACTCTAACAGACGGCAGGACTCACGGCGGACCATTGACCTGTAGGTAAGGAACAATCTGAATCCGCGTATATCAGAGTGGCCAATGCCGGGGACTGATACGTCTAAAGCCCTTTCAGGGTGTCCTCAAAGCAAAAAATATTAAATTTGTGGTAATTTTTGTATTTACCTATTGACATAAGTCATTACATATCAGTTCAGAGATGAACGCAACAATTTAGAGTCCTATATTTCTACTTATGAAACATATCAGGACTAGAAGTACAAAACACTTGCCTACTATGCACAGACGGAATTAACAGAAAAAGATGTGGAAAATCTTTCTCCTAAAGAACACATCAAAAGAAGAAATGCTATCCTGAACGAACAGTTAAGTAAATAGTCCGTTCGTTAGGTCATGTATCTTGACAACTAAATAGGAGGATGAACTAAATGAAATTGTCGAACGGCTACGGAAGTGTAATTAAACTATCTGAAAAAAAGAAAACCTTGGATGATTCGTAAAACCACAGGGTATCATATTGATCTAGTCAAAGAAAAGAAAGTAAGTGAATATATTATCATTGGATATGCAAGTATCAAAACAGAAGGCTTACAAACGCTGGCAGATTATAACCATAACCCTTACGATACAAACACAGCGAAAATGACTTTTTCGGAAGTATATGAAGAATGGTCTAAGAAAAAATTTGCAACCGTATCTGACAACAACATAAAAGGTTATAAATCATCCTACAAAACATGCTCTATTCTTTATAACAAAGTTTTCAAAGATTTAAAACTGGCAGACTTACAACAGGTAATAGATACCTGCGGAAAGAACTTTCCTGTGCTGAAGAAAATTAAAATACTGTTCAATCAGTTATATGAACTTGCATTAAAGAATGACATCTGTAACAAAGACTATTCTACTTTCATGGAGATTACCCAGTACAAAGACCGCAATCCAAACAAGCATACACGTACA
>UMIN01020764.1_pt1 | contig 43966 bp, 40 predicted proteins | sample 1965811 | NCBI WGS metagenome assembly UMIN01 (sample SAMEA4836123, study PRJEB28245) | human gut metagenome | biome: gut microbiome; material: fecal sample | place: Denmark | collected 2008
GAAGATTACACCCGGAATATTACGCAAATAAAAAAGAAGCTAAAGCTTGAATAAATTGAATATCAATATACATAAAACAGGCATCCGATTCATATCAGATGCCTGTTTTTTCAATTTGGGACACCCCTCTTTTCAATTTAGGACAGGGGATGATGCAATTTGGGACGTAGCATTTTGTAAAAATGCTACGTCCCAAATTAATTACCACTCAAACTTTTTAGCGAAGTATGCATCAAGTTCATCAATTTTAACTCTTTCTTGTTCCATTGTATCACGGTCACGGATTGTTACTGCCTGGTCTTCTTCTGACTCGAAGTCGTATGTCACACAGAATGGTGTTCCGATCTCATCCTGACGGCGGTAACGTTTACCGATATTTCCTCTCTCGTCGAATTCACAATTGTATTTCTTGCTTAATTGTGCATATACTTTTTCTGCACCTTCACTTAGTTTTTTGGAGAGTGGAAGAATACCGATCTTAATCGGTGCAAGTGCAGGATGGAAACGAAGTACTGTTCTTACATCTCCGCCTTCCAGTTCTTCTTCATCATAAGCACTGCAAAGGAATGCGAGCACCATACGGTCTGCGCCAAGTGATGGTTCAATAACGTAAGGGATATATTTAATCTTCTTCTCGTCATCAAAATAGGTCATATCCTGCTTAGATACGTTCTGATGCTGCGTCAGGTCAAAGTCTGTTCTGTCTGCAATTCCCCACAGTTCTCCCCAACCAAACGGGAATAAGAATTCGATATCTGTTGTCGCTTTACTGTAGTGGCTTAATTCTTCCGGAGAGTGATCGCGGTAACGCATCTCTTCCTCTTTAATTCCAAGAGTCTCTAACCAGTCAAGGCAGAACTTCTTCCAATATGCATGCCATTCAAGATCTGTATCCGGCTCACAGAAGAATTCCATTTCCATCTGTTCAAATTCTCTTGTACGGAACGTAAAGTTACCCGGCGTGATCTCATTTCTGAAAGATTTACCGATCTGGCAAATACCAAACGGAAGTTTCTTTCTTGATGTACGCTGTACATTTTTGAAGTTTACGAAAATTCCCTGTGCTGTTTCAGGACGAAGGTATACAACATTTTTAGCATCTTCTGTAACACCCTGAAATGTTTTAAACATTAAGTTAAATTCACGAATCTCTGTGAAATTATGCTTTCCACATGTCGGACATGGAATGTTGTGCTCTGCGATATATGCTTCCATCTGTTCGTGACTCCATCCATCAATGCTGTCACCGATATCCAGACCATTTTCATGAGCAAAGTCTTCAATCATCTTATCTGCGCGAAAACGTTCGTGACACTCTTTACAGTCCATCAACGGATCACTGAATCCGCCAATGTGTCCGCTGGCTACCCATGTCTGTGGGTTCATCAGGATCGCACAGTCAACACCTACATTATACGGAGACTCCTGTACAAACTTCTGCCACCATGCTTTCTTAACATTATTCTTAAGTTCTACTCCCAAGTTACCATAGTCCCATGTATTTGCAAGCCCGCCGTAAATCTCAGATCCCGGATATACAAATCCTCTTGATTTTGCCAACGCTACGATCTTATCCATAGTTTTTTCTACCATACCTCTTCTCCTCACCTTCTATAAATATTTCCTATAATATAATAATAAATAATTATACCTTATAAATACACTTATTTTCAAGACTTATTGTGTAATTGTTTCCAGTATTTCCAAAGATTTAAACTGTTTTCCCAAATATTCTTTGAGATAAGCTGTCACAATCTCGCTTAATTGCTGAAGCACCTCTTCTTTTACGAGGAAATTATAAAGCTTCTCTACCGGAGAAGATACAATATACTGCAATGTATACAGCGTGGATGGATGCAAGGAAATTCCGTCCGTTATATGATTCATACATTTTCCGCAGACGAGCCCACCCTTCCTTACACTGAATACAGCACTTTTTTCTCTTTCCCCGCAACAGATACATTCGAAAATCTGAGGGCCTTCACCGTTGATACAGAGCATTTTTAATTCATATATGTATCGGATCAGCCGATCCGGAAGTCTGGGATTGGTCAGTGCCCTGAGTGTCTGATAAAGAAGTTTCAACATCATCGTTTCATCATTTGCCTCTCTGGCATAGTAATTTGCAAAATCCAGAAAATAAAAGCCATAATAAGCTCCTTCAATATCTGTGCGCAATTCTTCGAAATAATTTGAAATAGAGGCCGACACCAATGTATAAGATGTCCGCCCCTCGTAAACGGTAAATGTTCCGAAGGAAAAAGGATTGGTTGCTCCTACCAAAGCACTGTTTGGGCGTCTTGCCCCTCTTGCAAAAGCCGCAATCTTTCCACGTTCCTTACTTAAGATTACCACTCGTCTGTCATTTTCACCAATAGCGGTCTGTGAAAGCACCATCCCGGTTACTACGATCTGATTCACAAGTTTCCTCTCTTTCGCGTTTTCCCATAATTTCTGCACAGATTTCAATTCCTTTATAATAAAGGTAATCTTCAATCTTTCCTGTCTCCAAAAAACGATTCCAATAGATTTCTTCCATGTCATCACCTCATCCTATGTTCTGTTCTTAGGTTCTCCCATGGAAGATGTTTTTTATTCCTCTTCTCGATATCCAAAATTTTTCATCAGAAATTCACTGTCCCGCCAATCCTTCTTCACTTTGACCCAAAGCTTCAGATTTACCTTGCATTCCAGCATTCTCTCTATTTCAAATCTTGCGGTACTGCCGATTTTTTTCAACATATTTCCTTGTTTTCCAATAATTATCCCCTTGTGGGAATCTCGTTCACAGATTATGGTTGCATCTATATGCATCACTTTATTTCTCATTTTCATCTGATCAATTGCTACTGCAATTCCGTGTGGAATCTCCTCATTTAAACTGTGCAGTGCCTTTTCACGGATAATTTCCGCTACAATCTGACGTTCCGGCTGATCTGTAACCGTATCTTCATCATAGAACTGTGGTCCGTACGGAAGATATTTCATAATTACTTTTAACAATTCATCTGTGTTATTTCCATTTCTCGCAGAAACCGGAACAATTTCTGCAAACTCGTACAAATCCTTGTAAGCGGAAATAGATGCAAGAACCTCTTCGGGCATCACACTGTCGATTTTGTTAATAACAAGAACGACCGGCGTCTGCACTTTTTTAAGCTGGCTTGCAATGTGCTGCTCTCCCGCTCCGATAAATGTTGTCGGCTCAACCAGCCACATGACCACGTCCACCTCATTGAGCGTGCGCTCCGCAACATTGACCATGTATTCTCCAAGCTTATTTTTAGCCTTATGTATACCCGGGGTATCCACAAATACAACTTGCCCCTCTTCCGTTGTAAGTACCGTCTGAATACGATTTCTTGTTGTCTGCGGTTTGTTGGATGTAATTGCAATCTTCTGTCCGATCAAATAATTCATCAACGTTGATTTTCCCACGTTCGGACGACCGATCAATGTCACAAATCCTGATTTATAATCCTTATTCATATGTCCTCCTTGTTCATTTGGGACGTAGCATTTTTGCAAAATGCTACGTCCCCCGTCAAAAGCTTGTCAAAGTTTTAAACAACTCTTTTTCTTCTTCTATTTTATCTTCTCCACCGATAACACACATCTGATCTGCCTGAAGAACGGCTTCTGCCACTTTGTATAAAGCGCGGATATCATCCTGTTCTGCATCAAGGATCTGATTTCTCTCTTCGCGTATCATTTCTGCGCTCACTTTATTCATGTAGAGGTTCATGGAGCGCTCTCCTTTGGATGCCGGTGTCATTGGCTGGTCAATACCGCTCATGGTTCCGATAATATATTTTGTCATATCACGCTCACTGACGGTAAAGTTTTTAAGATAATCTACAACACCGTCATATACATCCAGTGTCCGTTTCAAATTCGGATCACGGTAAGATACAAAATATCCTTCCCCAATCCGGTTGAAATTGCTCATACATCCGTATGCCCCGCCTTTGACACGGATATTCTGCCACAGATAATCGTAACTCATGATAACTTTGAGAATCTGTAATGCCCCTGTATAAGCCACGCCCTGGTCAATAAAGTTTCCTGCCTTGGCAACATACTGTACCTTGGATGCTGTTTTAAAGCCCTCGTTCTTTTTCTCACAGTGGATCACACAGCGTTTATCTTCTTCTGCCGTTCTGGTATGAAGGCTATTTTTTAATTTCTCTACCATTTCCTCCAAGCCCTCAAGTCCTTCTCTCGCAGCAGTATAACTGAGCATCATATTGTCTCCACAGAATAATTTCTTTGAAAGATCAATTAATTTCTCTGATAATTTTTCTTTTTCTTCTTCAAAATGTTCTTCTATATAGGAAACCGTCTCATAAAAAGCAATTCCATTGGTCATATCCTTCAATTTTGCAGCAGGTGAAGCATACGACTGTGCCCGAAGTACAGCAGTCACATGACCGGAAGACTGGAATTTCATCAAAAGCCTTGACTTTAACATTGCAAGGATTTCACGAATTCTCTTCCCGTCATCCAGTTTTGACTCCATTAAAATCTCACGCATCATGTCAAATGCAACCGGAAGCTTTCCGTACAATGCCTTCCCTTTTATTTCAAAGGTTGCCTTAAATGCTTTCTCTCTAATATTCGTTACGTCATTATAAAGCTCCAGCGAAGTACCGATTCCTCCTGTATTTACATTAATTTCGTTAAATAATATTCCGTAATCATACCGTTCCGTATCGATAATTCCAAGAACGGACTGCAAGATTCCTACATACGGAAGATCCTGTTCCTCTACCAATGACATATCAAATAATACATCTACATAACCGATTCCATTCGTTTCAATCTCATGGAAAATGACCGGGACACCGGCAAGTGTCATTTCTTCGTTAATGATAGGCTCAATCTCCCTGCTGATATCCTCTCTCTTTAACACCGGAATCTTCTCCAGATTTTCCTCACTCTCCGGTTCAGACTGGTAAGCCTCCAGCGCCTGCGTCTTTTGCACGAAGGCTTCTACTTCTTCTGCTGTAAGTGACTCTTTATACTTCTGAAGCTTCTCCTCAAGTTCCGCTTCCATGCGCGCTGTACGCCCTTTTTCCGGCGTAACAATAACAATTGCTCCATGAGGATTGTCTAAGAGATATTTTTGAATCAGCTCTTCATAGTATCCCGTTCCAATTTGTTTCTTTAGAAATTCAAATGTATCTAATGCTTCAATGTGGATAAACGGTTTTTCCTCATCATACAGCCAGCTATCCATCATTTGAAGACCGTACATCAATCCCTTTGGATAATTCCCAAAGTCAGCCTCTCGATAACGGAATTCATGATAATTAATTCCTGCTTCGATTGCTTTTGTGTCAATTCCATTTTTAACGCTTGCTTTCAAAACATCTTCGATCACTTTAATAAATTCTTCTTTTTGCTCTGCGTTTGCATTCTTTGCGATCACAGAAAAAATGGGCTGGTAAATACCATTATCGTAAGATCCCATGATATCTTTCCCAATTTCTGCGTCAGTGAGCGCTTTCTTAAGCGGCGCACCCGGAGCTGACAATAACGCATAATCCAAAATCTGAAATGCAAGATAAAGCTCTTTATCTAAACTCGTACCGACAACCTTATTATAAGAAAGATACGTATTATCTTCTTCTGATTCTTCACTGGCTATAGAATATGGGATAACTTTCTCCTGCATTTCCGCAAAAGGTTCCTGGAAACGGATTCTGGAATCTACCGGTTCTCTGTCGTATTTCCCTAAATATTCCTGATCCAGCCAATGAAGCTTCTCTTCAATGTCCATATCTCCATACAAATAAATATAGCTGTTGGATGGATGATAATACTTTCTATGAAAATCTAAAAATTGCTCATACGTCAGTTCCGGAATTACCTCCGGATCTCCTCCGGATTCATTTGCATAAGATGTATCAGGAAAAAGCGTATTTAATATTACGCGGTCCAGCACTCCTTCCGGTGAAGAAAACGCCCCTTTCATCTCATTGTATACAACACCGTTATATTTCAACTTATCTTCTGCCGAATCAAGTTGATAACTCCATCCTTCCTGCCGGAAAATTTCCTCATGTTCATAAATATTCGGATAAAACACCGCATCCATATATACATGCATCAAATTCTGGAAATCTTTATCATTACAGCTTGCCACCGGATACACCGTCTTATCCGGATAAGTCATGGCATTCAAAAATGTATTTAAAGAACCTTTTACCAATTCCACAAAAGGATCTTTCGCCGGAAAGTTTTTGGATCCGCAAAGCACCGAATGTTCCATAATATGCGGAACTCCCGTGCTATCCGACGGCGGTGTCCGAAATCCGATACTAAACACCTTATTATTATCATCATTTTCTATATATACAACTCTTGCTCCACTTTTTCTGTGGCGGAGAAGATATCCTTTCGCCTTGATCCCTTTCAGGTCCTCTTCTTTTTGTAATTCATAAGCATATAAATCTTTGATACTCATAAATTGATCTGCTCTCCTTTCACGAAACTAAATCTCATCGCTATTATTCTATCCTTTTTCTTCTTTTTTCACAAGAATATCTTCGGATATTTTCCCGCTATCTATCCCAGCATGTCTTTTCATCTTCTTTTGTAATTTCGCGGATTACTTTACACGGATTTCCAACCGCCACCGAGTTGTCCGGAATATCTTTTACGACAACACTTCCTCCTCCGATCACCACATTACTTCCAATTGTCACCCCCGGCATTACCTGCACACCGGCTCCGATCCACACATTGTCTCCAACCGTAATCGGATATGCGTATTCCAGGCCTTGATTTCTTCTAACCGCATCAATTGGATGTCCCGCTGTATGGAAGCCGCAATCCGGAGCAATAAATACATTATCTCCAAAGGTTACTTTCCCACCATCTAAGATTACCAGATTATGATTGGAATAAAAATTCTCCCCGATCTCAATATTGTATCCGTAATCGCACCAAAAAGGGGCTGTAATACAGAAGTTTTCTCCTGTTTTCCCCAACAATTTCTTCAAAATGATTCTCTGGTTCTCTTCATCCGATGGGCGAAGCTGATTATAATCATAGCATAGATTTTTCGCTTCTGTTCTTTCTTTATACAATGTTTCATCATAATTCGCATCATAAAGTTTCTTTGTTACCATCTTCTCTTTTTCTGTCATTTAATTCCCTGCCTGCACTTTCATAATTTTCCTATTCCTCATCACTTTTATTTGTCTTTGAAAACAATTTTATACTCGTCAAGATCATATTCATCCGCAAAAAATCCAGTCAGCATAGTCTCTGCATTACTTCTCGCATTTTCCAGTAATCCATTGGCAATTGCATTTTCCTGAGCATTTAACTTCATTTTCTTTACTGCATCATTATTTTCTTCTAAGGTAATCTTACTGAAAATACTCTCTTCCTCGTGATAAACCTTAAAAGAATCCATATCCAGTTCATTGCTCAATACTTTCGCTTCCGGAAGTTTTACTTCAATCGTTTTATTTTTTTCTTTCCATTCGATCTCATTAAAATCATATCCTGCTTTGATGACGATATCATAACTATATATGTATTTACTCTGAGTAAACGGAATTCGCATTCCATACAACTCTTTTGCATCTTCCGTCACATTCACTTCTGTACAATACGCAGACTGCGTTGCCATCTCGCCAATATCTTCGAATCCGATCTTCGTTGTCTTACTGTCAGACACATTAATCTTACGCACACCGATACCAATTACAGCCACAATGACCACCAAGGCAGCAAGTTTAAAAATCGTCCAAAAATTCCTTCTCACAAATCTGCACACCTTACTATTCTTCGTTTTTTTCTCTTTCCTATTTTTTCTTTCCATTTGTTCTCTCATGACTTTATCCTCCGATTTTCATTTTCTTCACTCATTATCTTTTAATTATCTAACATTACTACAATTTCTGCAATCTATAAACGCAAGAAATATAAAACACCTGAATGAAAAAGGAGCGTCTCATGGACGCCCCTTGGTATACAAACATTCTAAACATTTTCATCAAAACCTAACCATTGCAGTTACCTTCGTGTGCATGTTCGTGACATACCGCACCGGTAGACTTTAATTCTCCTCTAAGCCATGCTTCTACACAATCTTTTGCATCTCCCTGTGCTCCAACGATCACCTCTACATTTCTTTCATTGAAGATATCGACAGCTCCGCCGCCCATACCGCCTGCAATAATCACTTCTGCACCATTATCTGCTAAGAAATTCGGCAGAAAACCTGGACGGTGTCCCGGATTCGGAACGCTCTTTTCATCTACAATTTTGTTCTCCTCCACATCGAAGAAGATAAAGTTCTCACAGTGTCCAAAATGTCCTGCTACGGTGTGTCCCATAGCTGCTACAGCAATTTTCATAATTCATTACTCCTTTTCATCTTTATTTGTTATTTTTGATATAACCTAAATTAGTTCTTTTGTGCCAGCCCCAAAAGCCCACGCACATTTTCATAAACCTCCAAAAGCGCTGTCCTTGCAGCACAGTCAATCTCTGCCAAACTTTTCCCTTCATTAATCGCTTTGGAAGAAGTTTTATCATAAGGAATCTTTCCCGTAAACGGAATTTTATTTTCCTCACAGAAAGAAACAATACATTCTGTATTTTCCGGACTCTGATCCCATTTATTTACACAGACAGCAAGCTTTGTTCCAAGGGTATCCGCCGTTTTTACAAGGCGCTTCAGATCATGAAGCCCCGAAATGGACGGCTCTGCAACTACAAGCACCAGATCCATTCCGCTGACAGAAGCTATGACCGGACAGCCGATTCCCGGAGAACCATCCACAATAGCAAGTTCTGTCTCCGGCGCATGTTTCAGCATATCAAGCTTCACTGCTGTCACTAATTTACCGGAATTTCCACGACTCATTTTCAGCGTCGCGGTGCTGAATACAGCATCCCCAAGATAGAGCTTCTGTTCTCCCGCAACATCTTCCACGAGACGTACCGCATCTTTCGGACAAACGTATTGGCAAACACCACAGCCTTCACAATTATATTCGTCCACATAATAAGACTTTCCCTTGTCTAAAATAGCATCGAATCTGCATTTTTCTGCACAGATTCCGCAATGCACACACGCATTCCCATCGATAACCGCTTTGTTTGATCCGATAAATTCTTTTGTCTTACACTCATTGCTTTTTTCTGTAACAATATGAAGATTCGGCGCGTCCACATCACAATCTGCAATGGCACGGGATTTTGAGAACTGAATAAATGCGGCAGCTGTCGTTGTCTTTCCGGTTCCGCCCTTTCCACTTAAAATCAGAAGCCTTTTCATGATATCTCACCTCCGATTTTCTTCAAAATATCTCGGAATAGTACGCGGTACTCTTCCTTTTCTTCACATACGATCTTCCCCTTCGCGGAAAGCTCTGCTGCCTCCCGATCATAAGGAATTCTCGCCAGAATCTCCACTTGATTCTCTATGCAAAATTTTTCCAATGGTTCATACGGAAGATCCTGTTTATTGATAACAACTCCACATTTTTTCCCCAACAGATTCACCAATTCATAGACCATTTTAAAATTATGAAATCCAAATGAGGTTGGTTCTGCCACTAAAATACAATAATCTGCATCTCCAATGCTCTCATTGACACTGCATGCGCTTCCCGGAGGACAGTCAACAATACTTAATCCCCCTTTTTGAAATCCTTCCTTTTTTGCAGATTTAATAACTGCAATGCCGGAGGCCTCCCCGATATTTAATACTCCCGTAACAACATTGACTTGATGGTGAATACCTATTTCTACGTGCCCCAGTTCATATTCTGTCTCTGTTACAGCATCTTGCGGACAAACCATCTTACACCCTCCGCAAGAGTGGCACACTTCTGAAAAAAGCATTGGCTTATCCTTCACATACACAAGAGCGTGAAACTGGCAAAAATCTACACATTTTCTACATCCGTCACACTGATTTTCCCAAACCTTTGGCAAACATCTGTAAACGATTTTATTTTCTACATTTTGCGGTTTAAGAAACAACCTTCCGTTCGGCTCTTCCACATCACAATCAATGTAAGTTGACCGATTCGCTGATACAGCAAGATTCACAGACACAAATGTCTTTCCCGCTCCGCCTTTACCGCTTAGAACTGCAATTTTCATTATTGTATCCCATGAAAGCCTGCATGAAACTTTGTAAGTTCTGATAGCTTTTCTTCCTTTAACAATTCTATATTTTCTCTTGCATCTTCTACTTGAGATTTATATATTTTCATTTCTGCAGCTTTAAATACATTTCCTGCATTTTCTCCGCAGCGAACAGTGATGATCGTATCTGCACCGCTGTCTAACACAAACTGTGCCGCCTTTAATCCGGCGCCTCCTTCTGCCTCTGCCGCAGGATTATCTAAAATTTCAACAGTATCTGCCTTTACATCACACATCATAAAATAAGGCGCTCTGGCAAATGACACACAGACATCTTTCTTATTTTCATCCAAAGGTATTGCAATCTTCAAACCTGACTCCTCCTTCTTTTTTTCTTCCCGCCTGTAACATCGGTGCATTCTCTGTCCTCTGCAACAGGCTTTTGACTCTTCTTCACACAAATGAAAATCACCGCCTTTGATCACAAGCGTGCTGCCATTAACCAACGCTTCTGCAATCTTCTTTCTTGCTTCTGCGTAAATCAGTTGAACTGTTGTCCTTGCAACATTCATATAGGCGCTGCACTCTTCCTGCGAAAAATTTTCCTTATCGATCAGACGGATGGTCTCATACTCATCCACTGTCAAGACCACTTCTTTTCCGGCACCACCTGCCTGTGTCGGAGTAAATTCGTTGTACTTTGGCATGGAACATACCCTGCGGCATTTTCTCGGACGTGGCATGAAATTCTCCTCCTTTTCATACGCATTTTCATTTATGGCATATGTCATTTATATTTCTATGATACACCTTAATTGGAATATGTCAATAACTATTTCAGACTCTGATATAAATAAACCACTCCGGCTAGCTACAGCCAGAATGGTTATATACATTACTATATTTCTCTTAATCTTTTAGAAATCATTAAACATATTACAATCAGCGGTATTACTACACAAGCAAACACTATAGTTATCCATATCGGAATCTGTACTTCTGGTCTAAGTCCCAAAATTAATATTCCCATATAAATACTACCTATAATTTCCAAAAAATTCTGCACTTTTTTGCGTTCTTCTTGAAGCTTCAATCTACTCTTTATCTTCTCTGATCTCCAAATTCCATATTTTATTTGAATATCATTCACATCTTCATCAGATACAAGATCATCCATACTTACGCCTAATTCTAATGCCAATTTTTTCGCGGTAATCAAGTCCGGACACCTTGAACCGTTCTCCCAACGACAAATAGTTTGCCTTGAAACATACAATTTGTCTGCCATCTGCTGTTGCGTAAGGTTTTTTTCTTCTCTTAACTTCTTGATGTTATCATTTAATGCCATACTGTATACCTCTCTTTCACCTTTATCATATACCGCTAAGGTTTAAAACAAAAGCAACTGTATGGTTTCTCTTGTTTCCATTTTGGTAACATCATGCTAGGCTCAACAAAACCATTTATTTCCAGTTCTTGTCCATGATTTCTTTCGCCTGTTCTTCGGTAAGCTGATATTCTTCTTTTATTTTAGAAAAAGTCTCCACGTAAGATAACCCCAAATCCTTACACATTTCTATTCCACCTTGTTGCTTTCCAGACAATCTTCCATGAGCATTTGCTTCTTTCAACTCTTCTGCAAATAATTCATTTAATGCGTCACACATTCTTTTTTCCTCCTCCATCTGTTTCCAATTCGCTCTCGCAATCAGGTTCATTACTGCAGAGTAATCTTTGGAATGTCTATTTTTCTCGTAATTCGAAGCGCCGCCGCAAATGCCGGATGCCATTGTAACTTTTCTTTACTCATCTTACGCTCCTTCCCGCAGGAAAGATGTAAAATAAGCCAGTCTTATAGAATAATTATAAAGACACTTTCTCAAATATACAACAGCTTTCCTGCCATATCTAATTGTGATTTTGGAAATCTTGGAATTCTCTGACCGAGTGGTCTGAATCTTATAGATAGCGTTCCTTAGAATTCTTTGATAAGATTAGTATAGGGGATAGAACGGGAAAATGCAAGAAAAGAGAATCACTCTTAAAAGTGTTTCTCTTTTCTTGCACAATCATTTCCAATTCTTCTGCGAAATTAGGTCGGTTTTTATTTTAATCCTCCCCTCATCATAGGACAAGTCTACATCATAATATATTGGTTTTATCTTCGTATAACGCAAAATAATTATCTCGATTTTAATTTTTGAATTGAACTATAATTTCACGATTATCAAATGTATCATCTAACAGCATATGTACTAATTCTTCTGCATGTTCATCAGCTTTTTGCATCAATAAGTCCATATCAATAGAAGGATTATTTTTCAAATCTTCTTTCGCTTTTTCTAATGCCTCTGCAACTTCTTCTTTTTTATTCCAATTCAAAATAGCCTTCTTCTCATCACAAAACTTAATAGAATTCGGATCTATATTCGGAGACCCCAGAACAGTAGCATGTGGCAACTTAACTACCATCTTATCAGAACCACGCTCTTTTACTTCCACATCAGACAAATCAACACCAGCTCTCAGCGTAGCATTGTAATACATAACAAAGCTTTTCTTCGTAATAAACGGTATTGACCCATCTGACATAGGCAGTCGTGAAGTATATGTTATTGTTTGGGTAGTTAATTCTGCTGCATCTTCTAATTTAGCTGTAATATAACTCACAGGTATTGAATCCTCTTTTGTAAAATACATAAATTACTACATATACATCTATACAATATTAAAACTCAATACGAAAAACAAACTTACTGTAATGCTCTTTCGTTGCCTGTTTCTCCATACCTGCACTATGCTTTGCATTTGCAAGTTTGCTCACTGCTCCATCTATTGTTGCAGCAGTTTTTATTGACATTGATGCATTAGACGTACCTTCTAACTCCAACACTTTATATTCCACCATATTTTTCCCTTCACATCGCATTTCAATTAAGCGTTTCATATTTTCATCATGCTTAAACCATTTCAAATACGGTTTATTCGGTTCATTATTCCCTTGAAATCTTATAATTCCAGTACCGCTACTTTGATTTGTATTTGTATATGACATGGCTTGCTCCGACTGTTTGCCAGATGATATCGTACCTATTTTTGTTTTTATGCTCTCGTTAATTCTACTCTCTTTTCTATTTCTTCCTTCTTCTCTCTTTGATTCACTTATTTCAACCGAACAGCTTTTAGCCCCTAATGTATATGCAATATGTTCTAATTCAGCAATTTTTTCCTGCTGTGCTCTGCTAAATAAACACTCAATCTTCACAAACTTTTTTCTATCGAATCTATCAACATAATATATTGAGTCACACATTGCATCTGGAATAAACTCTATACCACTCTCCTCAACAGCTTCATCATACAGGCAAAGTACTTCCATACCATTTTCCTTAGTAAGCCAACCAATTGCTCCTTCACAAACATCAATATCTCTTCGAACAGCATCATCAACAATCATAATCATATTAGGCACATGAAAGTTTTCATTGTGATATTGTTCTGGAAAAAGTGGATTATACTTTTTCAATTTCCTTAAATAATTATCATTCTTAGTCTTGTCCACTATATCTTTGGCACTGTTTTGCACTTCTACCGCCATCTTTTTGCCCACATCAGAAGTTTTTTGCAAGATATTAGTTACAGCATCTGTTGTTTTCTTCTTATCAAAATTGATTTTCATACTATCTCCCTCAACATCAAATTTCTCTATGTTATAGCGCTTTCCTTTCACTTTTAATATATTTTATCACATTCTATCACCTTGTGAAAGCAACCTGCTTTATAGAAACCTATATTTTCGGAAATATATATTTTTAAAAAGCTAGTGGACGGTCAGTCTACACTTTTAACTGTCCACAAAACCACACTTAGCTCATTTCATCGTAACGGTTACTTCATCTATTTTTTTCTCATTTCCATCCTTAATTTCAAGTGTAATTTCAGCCTCCTTCACTTCATCTATTTCTTCTAACCCTGCTTCTTCAATATCATAATCATACAACGCAATATCGAAAAAGCCCTTTCCGCCTTTCGGAACCTTTACGGGACTGCACAAAGCATTTATCATATATCCATTTACAGATAACGAATCATAAATATCTCCAACAGAAATAGAATCTTCTGAATTATTTTCTATTGCCAGTACTAAATGAATGTCATCTGATAATTCATCTGAATTTTCAACTACACCTTTGTAAAGAATTTTCACATCATTAGCATTATAAATTTCAGTTCCTGAAGTATCTAACTTAATATCGCTTTTAGAAATATTGAAGGATAACTGTTCTTCATCTCCTACAATATGATGCTCTTTATCTTTCACAGCGAAATTACATGCTGCTTTACCTATCTTTGATATGCCAAACGTCTCTTTCAAGGAATCATCTAACATATTACTCGTATCAAGAACGATAACTTTACGCATTCCCGGGTTGATTTTATCTGTCTTCCAAGTACCGTAAGTAACCACAAGATCATTAAGAGATATATCAGAAAAACTGCTGTGTAAAGTTTCCGCTGTGTCATTAACAATCTCCACAAATACCGCTCTTTCACCCCCACTCTTTTCTATAACTGCTTCAGATACAATCTTCAGTCCATTTTTATTATATAATTCTTTGTCTGAATAACTCAATAGTTTCATACCATAAAGCGTTTCAACAACTTTATTTTCCATTGCTGTCTGATAAGTATCTTTTTTATAATCATACTTTTCTGCAAGAGGTGTTTTTATTTGTACTGGTTCGAAATGAGTTTCATTATAATCTTCATCATTCATACCAATTCCAATCTGCACATCTGCAATTTCATTAATTCCAAATGTCATTAATTGCTTTAAATCAAATTTCATAACTTCATTAGCCTTTTTCCCCGCTGCAACATCAGTATTAAAATATCCATCGTCAATCATATATCCATTTACAGAATTACAGCTATAGCCTAATGTTTCACTGTAAAATGTATAATTTTTCTCACTATTATTTTCTATAATTAAAGACAACTCAGCATAATCTTTTGTATACTGTAACTCTTTCGCTATAACTTTTACACCATTTTCTTCTATCAGTACAGTTTCTTCTATTGTCCCTTCTGTATTAAAACCATCAATACTTTCTTTCGTTTCTTCCTTTTTTGTCTGCTTCCCATCCAAATTTTTTTCATTATTTTTCCCCTCAGTTCCGCAACCTGTTATTAAGAAAAGTATTCCTGCTACTATTGCTATGATTCTCTTATATTTCATATTCTCTTACTCCTTTGTCATCTTTATTTAGTCTTTCTTAAAATCTCTACCTTTAGTTCTTCTTTTATTTCTTTAATTTTTTCTAAATAAGTCACCCCTTCACTCTCCATTGGCACTTTCGGAATTCCATACTTTTGTAGCATTAAAATAAATTCGATTTGTATTTTCAAATCAATAATTCTCCCTTCTATCACCTCCTTTTGCTGTTTTAGATATAGATTTTTCTGTTCTTCCGTAGAATCCAATAATTGTTTTATTTCCTTTAAGCCCAGATCAATCTCTTTATACAGCAGTATCTCCCATATTCGATCTAGCGTATTTTGTTCATACACCCGATGATTATTAGAAGTTCTCTCAATTGATAGTAATCCTTGCGCATCATAATACTGGAGTGTTCGCTTAGTTAATCCTGTTTGTTTACTTGCTTCATTAGTTTTTTTCATCACGGTCTTCCTCTCCCCGTATAGAAAAAGCATATTCTATAACGCGTACGTCATAGCAATGCCTTTTACGGAAATATTTGCCATTTGTTACATATAAGACCGCGTTTTTTTCGCGAAAAAACCCCTTCAAATATATTTCTACATTTGAAGGGGTTAACATAAAACCACTAAGTGATTTCTTTCATTATTCGCATGACTTACTTCTGCACAATATTTATGATCTTCTTCGGAACATAAATCTCTTTTACGATCGTACCTGTCAGTTTGTCTGCTACTGCTTCTTTTCCGGCTGCGATAGCGTCTTCTTTGCTGATGTCTGCCGCAACAGAGATGACTGCTCTTGTTTTTCCGTTGATCTGTACCGGAACTTCAATTTCGTCATCTTTCATGGCGCTTTCATCGTAGGTTGGCCATCCTGCTTCGAATACGCTGTTTTCGTGTCCTAACTGCTCCCACACTTCTTCTGCGATATGTGGTGCAAATGGAGACAGAAGCACTGCCATAGTAGAAAGTGTCTCTACATCGATTCCGCCGGCTTTCTTCGCAATCTCGATCAATTTGTTATTGTGCTCCATGAAGCCGGAGATTGCTGTATTTAAGCTGAAGCTTTCCAGACGTGTTGTAATGTCTTTTACCAGCTTGTGGCGTTCTTTTATCATTTCTTTTGATGCTTCTACGTTTACATCTTTGCTGTCCATAACAAGATTCCAGAATCTCTTTAAAAATCTGTTTACACCGTCGATTCCGCGGTCATCCCATTCTGCGTCTAACTCCGGTGGACCTACGAACAGTTCATACATTCTCAAGGAGTCGCATCCGTAATCTCTTACAAGATCATCCGGAGATACGACATTTCCTTTAGATTTACTCATCTTAATTCCGTTTTTACCTGTAATCATACCTTGATTAAACAGCTTCTGGAACGGCTCGTCAAAATCAATTGCTCCGATATCACACAGGAATTTTGTATAGAAACGTGCATACAAAAGGTGAAGCACTGCATGCTCTACACCACCGATGTACATATCTACCGGAAGCATCTCGTCTGCTTTTTCTTTGGATACCAGTTCTTCATTGTTGTGATTATCTACATAGCGAAGGAAATACCAAGAAGATCCTGCCCACTGAGGCATTGTGTTTGTCTCACGTTTTGCTGGTTTTCCACATACCGGACAAGTACAATTCACCCAGTCATCAATGGCTGCAAGCGGAGACTCTCCGGTTCCTGTCGGCTCATATGATTCTACATCCGGAAGTTCCAATGGAAGCTGATCTTCCGGCACCGGTACGTTTCCGCAATGCGGACAGTGGATGATCGGAATTGGCTCTCCCCAGTAACGCTGACGGGAGAATACCCAGTCGCGCAGCTTGTAATTTACAGTTGCGCGTCCGATTCCACGTTCTTCAATGATATGTGGAGCTTCTTTTTTGAGAACAGCAGATTCCATTCCATTCCACTCACCGGAATTGATCATTGTTCCTGCTGCCTCTGTATAAGCTTCTGTCATATTTTCAATTTCTTTTCCGTCTTTTGCAATAACCTGAACGATCGGAATACCGAATTTTGTTGCAAACTCAAAGTCACGATCGTCATGCGCCGGTACACACATGATTGCTCCGGTTCCATAATCTGCAAGTACATAATCTGATAACCAGATTGGTGTCTTTTCTCCATTTAACGGATTGATTGCATAGCTTCCTGTAAACACACCCGTCTTATCTTTGTCCTGAAGACGATCTACATTGGATTTCATAGAAGCATCATAAATGTATTTTTCTACTGCTTCTCTTGTCTCGTCTGTAGCAAGTCTTGCTGCCAGTTCATGCTCCGGTGCAAGTACCATAAAGGTTGCTCCATATAAAGTATCCGGTCTTGTTGTGTAAACAGTGATTTTTTCATCTCTTCCTTCTACAGGGAAATCAACTTCTGCACCATAAGATTTACCGATCCACTCAGCCTGCATCTTTTTAACCTTTTCCGGCCAGTCAAGTTTATCTAAATCGCTTAACAGACGTTCCGCATACGCTGTGATCTTCAACATCCACTGACGAAGATTTTTCTTCGTTACTTCAGAGCCGCAACGCTCACATTTTCCATTTACAACTTCTTCATTTGCAAGACCTGTCTTACAAGACGGACACCAGTTGATCGGGAATTCTTTCTCATATGCAAGACCTTCTTTAAACATCTTTACGAAGATCCACTGTGTCCATTTATAATAATTCGGATCTGTTGTGTTTACTTCACGATCCCAATCGTAAAGCGCTGCGATTTCATTAATCTGACGCTTGATATTTTTAATATTTTCAGCTGTAGAAATAGAAGGATGAACCCCCATCTTGATTGCGTAGTTTTCTGCCGGAAGACCAAATGCATCCCATCCCATTGGATGAATGATGTAATACCCCTGCTGTAATTTATATCTGCTCCATACATCAGAGATTACATAACCTCTCCAGTGTCCTACATGCAGACCATTTCCTGACGGATATGGGAACATGTCCAGACAGTAATATTTTTCTCTCTTGCTTCCATCTGCATTTTCCTTCACGTTGACTGGATTTTTTTCCCAGTTCTCACGCCATTTCTTCTCGATTGCCTTATGATTATAAGGGATCTTTGACATAATAACTTCCTCACTTTCTGATTTTTCATGTGGTTCTTTGAATCTAAAAAAGAAAGCCTTTCCATCTCATAAGAGACGAAAAGGCTTATTTTCCGTGGTACCACTCTTCTTCATTTGCATCTGCAAATGCACTCATTCTTTCTGTAACGGGAATTCCCGCCGGCATCTACTTCTTCTTTCAACACCGGAACTCCGAGGCGAGTTCAAAGCTTCCACCTTCTGCCTTGCACCAACCGGCAGCTCTCTGAATGGTTTTTCACTCCTACTGATCCTCTTCACTGTTTTTGCCATATATGTTAAATATTATAGGAAGAATCTTAAAATAAGTCAAGAGGGTAAATGACAGTATTTTTTTATTTCTGACATTTTTAAAATAATTCAACATTTGTTCTAATTTTTGTATAAAAAGTCATATTTCTGGTTGTTTGAATACATTTTTTCATGTATAATGGATATAAGTTAATCGTACTGAAGGTGTTCAGTATAATATGATACATAAAGGAGATGTTTGCCATGGTAAATTTATTAACAGGACCTAAGGGAAGCGGAAAGACACAAAAAATGATTGAGCTGGCTAACGAGCAGGCAAAAAAATGCGACGGAAACGTAGTGTTTATTAAGAAAACACATCGCGATACTGCTAGTGTTTCCTTTGATATTCGTACTATTTGTATGGATGATTTTGCAGCAATTACAACAACAGACGCATATATCGGATTTTTATACGGTATGCACAGTTCCAATAATGATATTCAATGTGTATTTATTGACGGAATTTTAAAACACGCTGATATTTCAATCGAGAACATGCCTGAATTTATTGAAAGACTGAAACAGATGTCCAAAGAATGTGATATGGACTTCTACGTAAGCATCAGTGCTAAGAGAGAAGAATTATCCGCAGTCAACCTTGAAGGTTGTGCGTTTTTAAACTAACACATAAATAAAGGAAATTACAGGCAGCCTTTTTGGGGCTGCCTGTTCTACGGTAAGAGAATATGAGTGGAATCAAAGATGCAAAACGAAGACAACAGCGGAGGCAACAACGAAGACGCCGAAAGAAAAAGATACAACGTTTGACAGTTCTATTCGGTTCTCTTTTTCTTATTCTCCTTCTTGTTTTTACCGTTCGCGGTATCACACAGAAGAGCAACGAGAAAGAGAAAAAAGAAGAGAAGAAAACAACTGTAAAAAAAGAAAAGATTGACACCTCCCATGTAGAGGTAAAAAACCTTGTGATCAACACAAAAGACAATAAAAAAGGCAAAAACAAAACCCGTACGATCACCATCAGTTCTATGGGTGACTGTACACTCGGAACAGATGAAAATTTCAACCAATCGCGTAGCTTGAACGCCTTTTATAATTCACAAGGCGCTGATTATTTTTTCAAAAATGTACGATCGATTTTGGAAAAGGATGATCTGTCAATTGTAAATTTTGAGGGAACACTCACCACCTCCACCACGAGGGCAGACAAGAAATTTGCATTTAAGGCAGATCCAGAATATGTAAACATCCTGACCGGTGGCTCAGTGGAAGCTGCAAATATAGCGAACAACCACAGCTCTGACTATGGAGAGGTCAGTCGCACAGACACTTTAGAAATACTGGAGGATGCAGGTATTGCCGCTTTTGGCTACGAACAGGTACAGCTTTTGGAGATCAACGGGATCAAAGTGGGACTTACCGGTATCTATGAATTAGCAGAACATTTAGAAAAAAAGCAACAGGTAAAGGAAAATATTGCTGCTCTCAAAGAAGCCGGAGCAGAACTTATCATCGTGAATTTCCACTGGGGTATGGAACGTGAATATGTCCCAAACGAAACGCAGAAAAAGCTTGCACACCTGGCAATTGACGAAGGCGCTGACTTGGTAATCGGACATCACCCTCACGTCCTTCAAAGTATTGAAAAATATAAAGGAAAATATATTGCCTACAGCCTTGGCAATTTCTGTTTCGGAGGCAACAGCAACCCACAGGATAAAGATACGATGATCTTTCAACAGACATTTACCATTGAAGACGGAAAGCTAAAAAAGGATGATAACATCAACATCATTCCTTGTTCCGTCTCCTCAAAAAGCAACGTAAATGATTACTGCCCGACTCCTTTGGAGGGAGATGAAAAGCAGCGGGTGTTGGATAAAATCGAAGAATACAGCGGACAAATCCAAGATAACAATTAAGGGACGAAGGTTCACAAACCTTCATCCCTTTTTTGCTTAATAAAACATTTCATATAGCATGACCATCACCGGCATAGTGACAATACAGAAAATCACTGACATAACATTGATCACGCTGGCGTACTTTACATCTTTGTTATAAAGCTGTGCAAGCTGAGTAATCATTGCCGCTGCCGGCGCCGCAGTTGCAAGAAGCACAATCATCAATATATATTCCACATCTGGATGGATTCCCATCTGACCAAGAATTCCAAAGCCAAGAACTCCCAGAATCGGATAGAAAATCAGTCGGAAGAAGCAGATAAGATATGGTCTCTTTTGTTTAAATACCCACTTAAGATCTACATTTCCAATAGCCATGCCGATTACCAGCATACTGGCTGGTGTAATCATATTTCCAAATCCACTGACACACGTTGCGATTACATTTGGGAGCTGAATTCGGAATAGAAATAGAACAAGCCCGATGAGCATTGCAATGATATTCGGATTCAGCAAAATTTTTTTGTAATCTGTCTGCGAAGTCTCACTAATTAGGCTGATGCAATGTGTCCACATTAAAACTGTCTGGACAATAATAAACGCAGTTGTATAAAACACCCATTCACTTCCAAGCACTGCGCCAACCAGCGGAATGATAAGATATCCTGCATTTGTATAAATGATCGATGCTTTCTCGATACTGTTAAAATGAAAGATATGATTCAGAATCCATGTCCCTGCCAACATGACAATATGGGCAAAGATTGCTGCTATAACAGCAAGCAGCAATCCTCTCACCTTATCATCCGTCATCTCTATTTGAAAAGAATCAATAATAATACACGGAGAACAAATATATACTACCAGATTGGAAATCACTTTTCCGTCCGTTTCCTGAAAAAGCCCAATCTTGACAACGAAAAATCCTACCGCCATTGTAAGAAACATTGCAAGTATCTGTTCTGACAGTAATAAACTAAGCTCCATTATTCGGTAACCTCTTTTGCCTCATCCTCCAAAGGAATCACTTCTGTTGGATCTGCCGCTTTCGCTTCTTCCTCTGATTTTCCCTGCGTAACTCCGTCAATCGTCAAAGACATCACTGTATTTGCCTTCTCATCTTCTTTGTATTCCATTGTAATCTCCTGTCCCACTTCGCATCTTACTACATCGAGGAAGTCTACAACAGACAGATCGAAAATGTCATCTGAGCCTTCTACCATGAGATAGTAATGAGAAGTACCTTCCAGAACCGCCTGCGCAATCTTTGTGATTTTCCCGGTTATTGTCTTCACTTCTCTCGTATCCTCTTCTTCTTTTTTCACACCACTGCTCATAAGAAGTTCCAGATAATTTTCTTCACATTGACTCACACTGTCACCGATGGCTACAATCTGGTATTTCTGCACGTTTACCATCGCATATTTCTTCACCAGACCCGCATCGTCTTTTAAGGCAATAAAATAAGTCGGCTCATCGGAAATATTAAGAAGCAGCGGAAATGTTGCCTTGTATTTTAAGTTCTGCACCTGACCTTCGGCCGAAGACATTGCAGAGGCCTCTGTGGCTCCTTCTACTTTATAATATTTTGTCTCCATGGTACGCTGGTTGGACAGCACAAATCCTACGTTAGACTGGTCACCATTTACAGACGTAACACCGGTATACATCCATACATCATCATCCAGCGCAAGATAATTATAGCCATCTGTTGTCTCCAGACAGTCCTTCTGACTTAATACACTATTTAAGAATCCATGTTTCAAAGTTCCATAATAGTCAAAAAGCTGTACAAGCAGGTCAGCGGAATAAGCACGATCTACCCACTGCGGAACATCATCAATTTTATAAGTCTTAGTTTCTCCGGTAATCGCATTACAGAGAACCACTTTTCCTACTGTTTCACCGCCAAACAGACCGATGTTATATTTTTTTACAGGAGCGATCCAGTAAGGCACTCCCTGCTCGTCAATCTCAAAACTCAACTCTCCATAGATATAGGTTGGATGTGCGAATCTCAAATGTCTGTAAATATTGCGGTTAAAATAATCACTGGTAGTATATTTCATACCTTCTTCCAGCTTCACAAGTTCCGTGGACTGTGTTGCCATATTGATCCGGATATATGCCGGAATACCTGCTCTGTGATTCGTCAGCCATTTAATCGGACTTGCATATCGAAGCGGAGACACACGCACCGGATTATCTTTGTAGTTGATCTGGCTGTAAATCTCATCCGCCTCAAACTGAGATACCATATCTACCATACTTCCCATCTTACGATCGCCTAATATAGCCGCTGTATCTCTATCTAAGATTGGAATTTTATCAAAGGATAATTCCTCCACATCGTCAGCAAATTCTCCCTCTTGCACCTTCATAAGCTTCTGATATTTCTTCGCATTTACAATTGGTGAAGACAATAAAGTTCCCACCAGATAAACAACGCCCAATGCAAGAAGTACGGTTAAAATACTGCGAAAACCTTTATCGGTTTTAAAGGCGCCTTTCCCCGGTTTCTTACGCATTGTGTAATAGACAAGACCGATCACTGCCAATGCCATAATGAAAAACCATGTCTCCGAAGAATGAATATTAAATGCCGGAAGTGCAACATAATAATAGATTCCCGCTATTATAATGACCATCAGCGCAATTGCTAATTTCCCTTTCTTTTTCATAGATTACCTCCCTGTTTATTTCTATCTCTATGCGAGATTCTTACCAGAATTTACGTCTCCATACTTTTGTTGTAAATAACATCAAAAATGGGAATATTTCTAAACGTCCAGCCAGCATATCAAAGCAAAAAACAAGCTTTGACAATGGCGAAAATGCGGAAAAGTTTCCCGTCGCTCCCACATCTTCAATTCCCGGTCCGATATTATTAAGCGTTGCCATTACGGAACTGAACGTCGTTGCAAAATCAAAGTTATCCGCGGAAACAATTAATACAGAAAGTCCTGCAATTCCTGCATATGCCATAAAGTAAACAAATACGCTTCTAATGACATCATTGCTCATCTTTTTCCCATTTACACAGATAAGATTCACAGATTTGGGATGCGCCATCTGCTTGACTTCCCGCTTGATACTCTTCATAGCAATGAGAAAACGGGATACCTTGATACCTCCTCCGGTTGAAGAGGCGCAAGCGCCTATGATCATCAATGCGATCAAAATACATTTTGACAACATTGGCCAGAGATTAAAATCTGTAGTCGCATATCCGGTCGTCGTAATAATGGTTCCCACCTGGAAGACCGCATAGCGGAATGCTTTCGTTACACTTCCATACTGAGGGAGGATATTAAATGTGATCACTGCGGTCGCTGCTGCGATAATTCCAAAATATGCCCGCAGCTCTTCATTCTTCCATACTGATTTATATTCCTTAATAAGAATCAGGAAATACAAACTGAAATTCACACCAAACAAAATCATGAAGACTGTAATAACTCCGTCTACATATGCGCTGTCAAAATGCCCCACACTGTCAGCATAATTGGAAAATCCTCCGGTTCCTGCCGATCCAAATGAATGGATCAGACTGTCAAACAGGCTAAGCCCCCCGAACATGAGAAGAATGACCTCCAACGCTGTCAGCGCAAAATACATACCATACAGAATTCTTGCTGTGGACATCATCTTAGGAACCAATTTATCTTTCTCCGGTCCCGGAACCTCTGCCCGCATCAAATACATACTGTTCTTCTTATCAAGAGAAGTTAATACCATAACAAATACTAACACTCCCATACCGCCGATCCAGTGTGTAAAGCTTCTCCAGAAGTGCATACACTGCGGAAGGATCTCAACATCCGGCATGATCGATGATCCGGTTGTCGTAAAACCGGATACCGTTTCGAAAAATGCATCCAGATAACTTGGTATGTAACCGGACAGGAAAAACGGAAGTGCTCCGAACAGAGACCACAAAATCCACGCAAGCGCTACGACTACCATTCCTTCTTTCGCATATATGGTAGAATTTTCCGGCTTTTTTCTTCCTCCGATCAAATAGATCAATGTCAGAAGGATGATCGGCGGCAGAAAATACACCGCACTTTTTTCTTGATAAATCACTCCGACAATTGCCGGAAGAATCAAGAGAAGAGCCTCGACTCCTAACATTTTTGCCAATATATGAGCAATCATTTTTCTATTCATAACGCTATCTCCTATGCAAGTATATCCATGAAATTATCAATCGGACGTCCTTTGGTCACTACGATCACACTGTCTCCGACTTCTATGTGACTGTCTCCGTTTGGAATAATCACTTTACGATTTCTTCCAATACATGCAATCAACGTATTTGGCTTTGTAGGAAGATCTTTTAATGGAATATTTGTGTACTCACACTCTTTCTTAATAATAAACTCCTGCGCCTCTACCTGACCATTGACCAAGCGGTACATGGATTCCACATTGGCGCTGTCGTGAGAATTCTTTCTTGCTCTTACATATCTTAAAATAGCATCAGCTGTAGCACTTTTCGCTGATACGATACTGTCGATTCCAAGTCCCTCTACCATCTGGGCTCTCGTGTCTTCATTTACCTTTGCAATGATTTTCTTCACACCCTGCGTCTTGGCAAATAAAGCCATAATAATATTTTCTTCATCCATGCCGGTAAGCGCTACCACTGCGTCTGCCTCACCAATCCCCTCTTCTAACAGAAGGTCATGACTTGTCGCATCCGCATTGATCACGGTTGCCTTAGGAAGAAGCTCACACAAGGTCTCACACCGACTGCTGTCCTTTTCGATAATTTTCACCTGCATACCAACCTGAAGAAGCTGTAGCGCCAAATAAAAACATAAATGTCCGCCCCCGCAGATCAATACGTTCTTAATACGCACCGTTTTTTTCATAAGTGATTTAAAAAAGTTCTTCAAATTCTGATGTGATGCGGCAATGTGCATTTTGTCTCCTGCCTGAAGCACAAAATCTCCATCCGGAATATATACCTCATCTTTTCTTTTTACTGCGCAAATCAACACTTGAATCTGGAACTTCCGATATAACTCTCCAAGAGGCAACCCGACAAGCGGACTGTCATCACGGACCGCATACTCTACCAATTCCACTTTTCCCTTCATAAATGTCTCTACTTTATTTGTCTCCGGGAACAGAAGAATTCTTGCTATTTCATTGGATGCTGTCAATTCCGGATTTACCGCCATGCTCAGATGCAAATCCTCTTTTAATAGATCCATCTGTTTATAATAAATCGGATTTCTTACTCTGGCAATCGTATGCTTTGCCCCCAGTCGCCTTGCCAGAAGACAACTGAGCATATTTAATTCGTCTGTAGATGCACAGGCGATTACCAGATCTGCATGCGGAACATCTGCCTGCTTCTGCACTTCTGCATCTGCCCCATTTCCTGTAATACAGAAAATATCCAATTCATTCAAAGCAGCTTTTAACTTTCCTTCATTTTGATCAATCAGTACAATGTCATAATTTTCTTCGGATAATTGAGTGGTCAGTTTATGGCCTACTTTTCCATCACCGATAATCACAATTTTCATCTCTTATACTTCCTCATCCTTATATGATTTTTCTTATTGTTTTCAGGATTTAACGCAAAAAATCCCTTTATAGCACCCACGATTATAGCACCTTTATAATAAGAAAAAAAGCCCCCGCAAGGACTTTTTTTCTTATGGTAATTTATTATCACTGCTTATTCTTCAGCTCTCTTAGCAATCTCTGCTTCCTGCACATCTGATGGCGCCTGCTCATAGCGTGCAAACTCATAAGAATAAGAACCTCTTCCTCCTGTCATAGAACGAAGTGTTGTGCAATATCCGAACATTCCGGTCATCGGAACATCTGCCAGAATTTCCTGACTTCCTCCTGCCACCGGGTTCATTCCCAGTACACGTCCGCGGCGTTTGTTAAGGTCTCCCATAACATCTCCGGTATAATCATCAGGAACTGTAACTTTCACAGAAGCGATAGGCTCCAAGAGTACAGGTGATGCTTCCATGATTCCTTTCTTAAATGCCTGGATCGTAGCAGTCTTAAATGCCATCTCAGAAGAATCTACCGGATGATAAGATCCATCATATAAAACAGCTTTCACGCCTACAACCGGATAACCAGCTAAAGGACCTTTGAGAACGGATTCCTGCAATCCTTTTTCTACTGCCGGGAAGTAGTTCTTCGGAACTGCTCCGCCTACAACTTCTTCTTCAAATACATATGGTGTCTCCATATCTCCGGATGGCTCAAATCTCATTTTAACATGTCCGTACTGTCCATGTCCTCCGGACTGTTTCTTATATTTTGTATCTACGTCTGAATTCTTGCGGATTGTCTCTCTAAATGCCACCTTCGGAGTCTCTAATGTAATCTCGCATTTATATCTGGAAGCCAGCTTGCTTGCAGTAACTTCTAAATGCTGGTCACCCATACCATAGAGAAGTGTCTGACGGTTCTCGCTGTCATTTACCATCTTAAGTGTAACATCCTCAGCCATCATTTTCTGCAATGCCTGAGAAACTTTATCCTCATCGCCTTTATTTTTCACTACATATTTCATATATGTATATGGTTTGGAATATTCTGTCTTACCGAATAATAATGGAGTTGCTTTTGCAGAAAGGGTATCTCCTGTTTTTGCATCTGATTTTGCAATGGCTCCGATATCTCCTGCAAATAATTCACTAACCTCTACCGGTTTGTTTCCGACCATTGTATAAATTTTACCTAATTTTGCTTCTGAATCTGTATCTGCATTATAGAGGACATCTTCTCCTTTTAATACGCCTGAACATACCTTAAAGAAAGAATACTTACCAATGAACGGATCTACCATTGTCTTAAATACATATGCAGATTTTGCTTTTGCAAAATCATAGTCTGCTGCGTAGATCTCATTTGTCTTACGATTGATACCTGCACACTCTCTGTAATCAGGGCTTGGGAAGAATCTTACAATGTCAGACAGAAGATTTGCCACACCCTGTGCCTGAAGGTTGGATCCCATAGCAACCGGAACAATGAGACCGGACATTACTTCTGTTCTCATTGCTGAACGGATCTCTTCAACTGAGAACTCGTCACCGTCAAAATAACGTTCCATAAATTCTTCACTTGTCTCTGCAACAGCCTCTAATAATTTCTCACGGTACATTTCAAGATTCGGCTTACAGTAATCCGGAATCTCACACTCTTCTCTCTGTCCGACTCCTGTATAACGTCTTCCTGCATTTTTAATAATGTTGACATATCCAACCAGCTTTTCATTTTCACGGATTGGCTGGAAATGAGGCGCGATCACTTTACCGTATCTGTCTGTCAGATCCTGTACTACCTGACGGAAACTTGCGTCATCCACGTCCATCTCTGTCACATAGACCATACGAGGCAGGTTGTATTTATCGCATAATTCCCATGCTTTTTCCGTTCCTACTTCTACACCTGCTTTACCGGACACAACGATAACAGCTGCATCTGCTGCGCTTACTGCTTCCTCAACTTCACCGACAAAATCAAAATATCCCGGTGTATCTAAGATATTGATCTTCGCTTTCTCCCACTCAATCGGTACTAATGTTGTGCTGATTGAAAACTGTCTTTTCTGTTCCTCTTTATCAAAATCACTGATCGTATTGTTGTCCGCTACCTTGCCCATACGATTGATTGCTCCTGATACATAGGCCATAGCTTCCACAAGACTTGTCTTTCCGCTTCCGCCATGTCCTAATAGAACAACGTTTCTAATCTCATCCGTTCTGTAAACTTTCATATTATGTTGCCTCCTTACCATAGTAAAATCTCATGTATACATTGTACTAAATGTTTAGCTTTATTACAACTATTTTGTGCATTATTTATAATTTTTTATCATATTATCATAATGAAACATTTATGAATTCTCTCTATAATTTTTCCGCCTTGATAATCTCTTTATCATAACTTTCCACTACCTGATATCTCGGCGGTACAACAAGGAACTCTTCTTCTATTTTTTACTTTAAATCGCTAAACTTCTCCACTTTAAAGCATTATAGATTGACAAATAAAATAGGAACGGGGTAAAATAGAATTCGGGACGGGGTTCCAAAATCCCCCGTCCTGATTCTATTTTATTTCCACTTAGGAGGATTTACTATGAAAGACAAGATAGGTTTTATCGGTCTCGGACTGATCGGAGGCTCTATTGCGAAAGCGATCCGACAATATTTTCCAGACTGTGAAATCGTCGCATTTGACAAAGATAAGGGTACGCTTGCATTAGCCACACAGGAATCCATCATTGATGTGGCAGCAACTACCATTGACGATAATTTTGCAAATTGTAACTATCTCTTTTTATGTGCACCTGTTTCCTGCAATACTGCTTATCTAAAACAGATTGCATGCTATATAAATGAAGACAGCATTCTTACAGATGTCGGTAGTGTTAAGACAAGCATCCACGAAGAAGTACACGCTCTTGGTCTTGATGCTTACTTTATCGGCGGTCACCCAATGGCCGGCTCTGAGAAAAATGGCTATGTGAATTCGAAGGCGATGCTTTTGGAAAATGCTTACTACATTTTAACACCTTCGGATACTGTCCCTTTAGAAAAAGTACAGAAATACACGGAATTTGTCACAGATCTCAAAGCGCTTCCGGTCACACTGGGATATAAAGAACACGACTATATTACCGGCACGATCAGCCACCTCCCTCATATTATTGCTTCCAGTCTGGTGAATTTTGTCAAGGCTTCTGACACCGAGGAAGAGTGGATGAAACATCTTGCTGCCGGTGGTTTTAAGGATATCACAAGGATAGCCTCATCCTCCCCCACGATGTGGCAGCACATCTGTTCACAGAACCGTGAAAATATTACTCAGATATTGACCGACTACATTCAACTTCTGACAGACGCGAAAGAACAGATTGCCGCCGGAGACGAACAGGCTGTCTACGGATTATTCGATTCTTCCAGAAATTACCGCAATTCTATTCCTGATTCCTCCTCCGGTCCGATCAAAAAGGCCTATGTTGTATACTGTGACATCATTGATGAAGCCGGCGGAATTGCGGCGATTGCCACCATTCTTGCATCGAATCATCTAAGTATTAAAAATATTGGAATTATACATAACCGAGAATTTGAAGAAGGGGTTCTGCGCATTGAATTTTATGAAGAAGATTCTTCTAAAAAAGCTTCCTTATTATTGCAGAAATACAGGTACATTGTTTATGAGCGTTAAATCTATCCAACCGGCTCGTCGCCTTCGCGGCGAGATTACAATCCCGGGAGATAAATCCATCTCCCACCGCGCTGTAATGTTCGGTTCTTTGGCACGAGGCACAACTACGATCACACATTTTTTAAATGGTGCAGACTGTCTGGCAACGATTAACTGTTTCCGACAGATGGGAATCTCCATTGAACAGGAGCAGGAGCGCGTGTTGGTTCACGGGAAGGGACTTCGGGGATTGACCGCCCCGTCAGCACAGCTATATACCGGAAATAGCGGAACGACCACACGGCTTCTTTCCGGAATTTTATCCGGTCAGTCCTTTACTTCTGTCATGTCAGGAGATGAATCACTAAATACGAGACCGATGAACCGAATCATTGTCCCTCTCTCTCAGATGGGCGCCAATATCACAAGCATACATGAAGATGGATGCGCCCCACTTCGGATTTCCCCTAAATCTTTACATGGGATTTCCTATCACTCTCCGGTAGCTTCTGCTCAGGTAAAATCAGCAATTCTGCTTGCAGGATTGTATGCAGAGGGCGAGACTTCGGTGACAGAACCGGCGCTTTCCAGAAATCATACCGAATTAATGCTGTCGGAATTTGGTGCGTCTATCCGATCTTCCATTCAGGAAAATGGAACGGCAACTGCTGTTATTCAGCCTTGTGACGAATTATACGCACAATCAATCTGCGTGCCGGGTGACATTTCTTCCGCAGCTTATTTTATAGCTGCCGCACTTTTAGTGCCGGATGCGGAATTACTTATTAAAAATGTGGGCATTAATCCTACAAGAGCCGGTTTCTTAGAAGTGTGTCGTACCATGGGCGCAGACATTACACTGTTAAATGAATCTGCAGAAGGCGGCGAACCACATGCAGACCTTCTTGTAAAGAGCAGCAATTTAAAAGGAACAACCATACAGGGCAATCTGATACCCACACTGATTGATGAAATACCAATGATCGCGGTTATGGCTGCCTTCGCCGAGGGAACTACCGTCATTCAGGATGCTGCCGAATTAAAGGTCAAAGAAACGAATCGAATTGATACCGTTACCTGTAACCTCAAGACGATGGGCGCCAAGATTACTCCGACGGAAGACGGCATGATCATTGAAGGCGGAGCCGGATTAAATGGCGCTGAGATCAAGAGCTTTCTGGATCACCGCATTGCAATGGCATTTTCTATTGCAGGCCTTGCATCGCAGGGAGAGACCATCATTCAAGAAAGCCAGTGTGTAGATGTATCCTATCCTTCTTTTTTCTCAACTTTGGAAGAAATTGTTGAATAGCGATTATTGAATAGAGCTCATCCGTAGAAACATATATTCCTTTAGAACGATACGATAAAAAAGCTGTCAGCCAAGTTGTCTTCAAACTTGACCGACAGCATTTTTTAATCTGTCTTATCCTCTGCCACAATCTTTCCACAGGCAATTTTCTCACCGGAATCTCCCGATGGCTGTGTGTGAAAATCATCCGGCCGATCGTGAATCACCACCGTTTTTCCGATCACATCCTCCGGAAAAAAACGGGACGTATAGACGGACATCCACGCCTCTCCCGCATCGGAGAGCAGAGGTGGAAGATCCCCTGCGTGTTGGGGATGCGACTTATTCCCCGGGTTATAATGACCTCCTGTATTTGCAAACGAATCGGATTGCTTTCCGGTACAGCTTGCTCCTTCATGAATATGGAATCCATAAAACCCCTGCTCCTGCCCTGTCCCTGCTTCGGTAAGTCCGGACACCTCTGCCACAACGACAGTTCCTCCATACACGCCATAGAACTCTATTCTTCCCTTAATCTCGGGATGTCTGTTGTCGCCGGACACTTCTGCACTTGCTTCCGGCATTGCTGTAATTCTCTCCACGCTACACCACACTCCTTTTTGCAAGTTTATGAATGTACCCATTCAAAATAGAACAAAACAGAGTGTAACATGCTATATATCTTACATTTCACACATTACACCCTGTATTTCTTATCTCTTTTATTCTTCCGTCAATTTACGAATCAGCTTTTTGACATCTTTCTTACATTTCCCACAGCCCTTTCCGGCTTTGGTCATTTGCTTAACTTCCTTATAGGTCGAAGCTCCATTTTCCACCGCATCTGCCACATCTCCTTTTGTAACACGATAACACGGACATATCACCTTATCTCTATTCATATTACAGTACCAGTGACGGTGCGGAATAGACTCTTCCTGCCAGCTCATTATCCAGCATATACAGACTCTTTGGATCATCACCAAACAGCGCATATTTTTTTACCAGATTATCTGCATTGGTCTCTTCTTCACCCTGTTCTTTTACAAACCAATCTAAAAACTGCATGGTACGGAAATCTTTCACAGAATAAGCCGCATCATAAATATTATGTATTAAGCTTGTCACATACTGCTCATGCTTCAATCCTTCTTCCAGAACCACTTTCGCACTTGTAAGCTCCACATCCGGTTTCGCGATTGCTTCTAACGTAACCTTCTCTCCATTGTTCTGTAAATACTGTACAAACAACATTGCATGGTCACGCTCTTCCTGCGCTTGGATCTTATACCAATTTGCAAATCCGTCTAATCCTTCATCACTATAATAATTAGAAAAATCCAGATAGAGATATGCAGAATAGAACTCTTTATTCACCTGCTGGTTTAATAATTCCACAACCTTTTTATCTAACATAATCTTAATCTCCTTCGTTCATTTTTCATTAAAATTATAGCTCGGTTTTTGGCACATTGCAATAAGTAATCTTTTACTGATTTGCGCGGTAAGCTTCGTCCGCACTGTACACATCAAACCCGCTGCCTTTCAAAATATCCACAACCCGCGCCGGATCATCACTCTTTAACACTGCTGCCGCATCACTTCCATTTGCGAATGCATACATATATTCAATATTGATCTCTCCTTCTACAATCTGATGCATCGCTTTACTCAATGAGCCTGTCGCATGCGGTACACGCAGCGCTACTACATCGGTAAGCATGGATGTAATATCCGCATCCTTCAATGCCGCGCGTCCTTTCTGCGGGTCTGACACGATCATACGAAGCATTCCGTAATCAGAAGTATCTGCAAGGCTAAGTGCTACAATATTGACATCATTGTCTGCCAATATGGATAAAACTTCGTCCAAACGACCTTCTCTATTTTCCAAAAATACAGACAACTGCTGAATGGTATTACTGATACTCATAATTCCCCTCCTTATAAATTCCTGTTATCAATGACACGTTTCGCTTTTCCTTCACTTCTCTGAATGGTCTTAGGCTCAACTAATTTTACTCTCACGGACACTCCAAGCGCCTGTTTCAAAACTGCGCCCACTCTATTTTTCAATTCATCCAGTTTTCGGATCTCGTCAGAGAAATATTTCTCATCCACTTCTACCATTACGGTAAGTACATCCAAATTGTTTTCACGATCTACGATCAGCATATAATGAGGAGCCACGCCGCCGCCCATAGAAAGAAGCGCTGTCTCAACCTGTGTCGGGAATACATTGACACCGCGGATGACTTTCATATCATCTGTACGTCCGGTGAATTTCTGAATTCTCGGAAGTGTTCTTCCACACTCGCATGTATCATGCTCAATGCTTGTTAAGTCTTTGGTCCGATATCTCAGAAGCGGCATTCCTTCCTTGGCAAGTGTAGTAAATACAAGTTCTCCGGTCTCTCCGTCTGCACAGGCCGTGTGATCTGCCGGATTCAATACTTCAGGATAGAAATAATCCTCGTAGACATGCAGCCCTTTGTGATGGATACAATCCATAGCCACGCCGGGACCGGTAACCTCGCACAAACCGTAAATGTCAAACGTATTAATGTGGAAAATACTCTCGATCTTCTTGCGCATCTCGTCCGTCCAAGGTTCTGCGCCGTTGATACTTACTTTAATTTTCAGTCTGTCTATAACGCCCGCTTCCTGTGCTGCTTCTGCCAGATACATCGCATACGATGGGGTACATGCGAATGCAGTTGCTCCGAAGTCCTCCATACACATTAACTGTCTCTTTGTATTCCCTGACGACATAGGAATTGCCATTGCGCCAAGCGCACGTGCTCCGAAATCAAGTCCCAGACCTCCGGTAAACAATCCATATCCATAACAGATATGAATGCGGTCGGAGGCATCAAGTCCTGCCATCGTCAGCGCTCTCGCCACACACTCTCCCCACACATCTACGTCTTTTTGCGTATAGGATGCCAAGGTCAGCTTCCCGGTCGTTCCTGAAGTTCCCTGTACTCTGACAATCTTCTCCTGTGGAACCGCCAAAAGACCAAACGGATAGCTATCTCTTAAATCCTCTTTTGTTGTAAATGGAAGTTTATCGATATCATCAATCCCTTTAATATCCCCCGGAAGAACTCCGAGTTCATCCATTTTTCTTCGGTAAAAGGCAACATTATCGTATACATTTTTCACTTGTTTTACAAGCCTTTCACTCTGCAGTGCATGCATCTCATCTCTGCTCATGCACTCAATCTTCGGATCTCTGATCTGTTCTTTCCAATCTGTCAACGCTACTCCCGCCATGCTTCTTCACTCTCCTTCTTTTGTCACACGCTATAAGTCATCTTCTTCTACAATCTTCACATTATATTTCTTTAAGATCTGTGTCGCCTTTTCATAATCATCGGTCTGAAATACCATAACCGGTGCACGTCCGTCACGGATCACAAAAGAATAAATATAATTAATATTAAGCTTCCCTTCTGCCAATATGGATAACATCTGGTTTAAATTACCCTTTTTATCCTCCAGTTCAACCCCCATCACTTCGTGAACACTCACCACATATCCTCTTGTTGTGAGATATTCTTTTGCCTCCTGAGGTTTATCTACTACCATGCGAAGGATTCCAAAATCCGGTGCATCAAAATTGGCAACTGCCCGGATATTCACATGCGCCTCTGTCAATCTTGATGTCACTTCCATGAGACTTCCGGGTTTATTTTCTACAAGTACTGATAATTGTCTGATCATACGACACCTCCTACAATCCATATCCAACATCAAAAGCCTGTTTGTTCACGGCGATTGTTTTCGGCGGCACTGTATTTTCAATCACTTCATACCACTGCTCTTTTGTGAAATCCATGTGCTGTGCCGCAACACCGAGCACGACTAAGTTAAACACTCTTGCATTTCCGATTTTCTTCGCTTCTTCTGTGGCATTTACCGTATAAACTTTGTGCTTTTGCTGTAACTGTTCTATGATTCCTTCCGGATACTCTGCTGCTCCGATCACGACCGGCATCGGATCGATCCTCCAGTCATTGACGATCAGCGCTCCGTCTTTCTTTAAGAAATGTGCGTATCTCAAAGCTTCCAGACGTTCAAATGCAATAAGAACGTCCGCCTGCCCTTCCTCTACGATTGGTTCTGCAACTTTCTCTCCATAACGAACGAATGTCACAACGCTTCCGCCTCTCTGAGCCATTCCGTGAACCTCTGACAGCTTCACATCATATCCTGCACGCGTTGCAAGTCCTCCTAAAACTCTGCTGGTAAGAAGTGTCCCCTGACCGCCCACCCCGACGATCATAATATTTTTTGCAGCCATTATCTTCCCTCCTTTACCAGTTCAATTGCATTAAATTTACATAAGCTTTCACACAATCCACATCCAGTACACATGGTATCATCAATGCGGATGGTTCCATCCTCATTTTTTGTCATAGCCGGACATCCCGGTTTCATACACATCCCGCATTTCTTACATTTATCCGCATGGGCAATGTACAATGGTTTCTTGCCTTTTGTAAGTAATACGCATGGACTCTTCGTGATGATCACAGACACTTCGTCTTTTGCCACTTCCTCTTTGATCGTCTTCTCCAGTGTATCAATATCAAACGCGTTGACTTCGATTACATTTTTTACTCCCATGGCTTTGCAAAGCGCCGGTATGTCAATGGCATAAGTCGGATCTCCCTGAAGTGTTTTACCGGTTGCCGCGTGATCCTGATGTCCTGTCATTCCGGTTGTAGAGTTGTCAAGAATCATCACCGTACCGGTTGCATGATTATATACCATATTCATAAGTGAATTTACGCCGGTATGTAAAAAGGTGGAATCACCGATCACAGCTACCCAGTTTTTAATATAGTCTTTGCCCTTTGCCTTTTCCATTCCGTGAAGTGTAGAAATACTGGACCCCATACACATCGTTGTGTCTACAACACTCAACGGCGCTACCGCACCAAGTGTATAACATCCGATATCTCCTGCCGCATGCATTTTCAATTTATTCAGCACGTGATACACGCTTCTGTGTGGGCATCCCGGACAAAGGATCGGTGGTCTTCCCGGAACCTGCGCTGCCGCATCAAGATCAAGCTCTTCTTTCAAAATTGCTTTTCTTAAAAGATTTGCACTGTACTCTCCCTGCTCTGTGAGTATTTCTTTACCGACTGCAGGAATCCCCCATGCCCTTACCTGTTCCTCAATTACTGGATCAAGTTCTTCCACAATATACAAGGTATCAACTTTGGATGCAAACTCTTCGATCAATTTCTTCGGAAGCGGATTCACAAGCCCAAGCTTTAGCACAGACGCTTCCGGCAATGCTTCCTTTACATACTGATATGGAATTCCGCTTGTGATCACTCCTATCTTTGTATCACACATTTCGACTTTGTTGATCGGAAGTGTATTTGCCGCTTCTGCAAGCTCTTGATTACGCTTTTCAATTTCCACATGACGAAGTTTTGCATTTCCCGGCATCATGACATTCTTTTTAATATCTTTCACATATTCTTTATCTTCCACATCTGTCCGTTCCTCCAGCTCCACAACGCCCTGAGAGTGCGCAAGTCTTGTCGTTGTCCGATAGACGAAAGGACGGTCAAATTTTTCACTTAATTCAAATGCAAGCTTCATAAATTCTTTTGCTTCTGCACTGTCAGATGGTTCTAAAACCGGAAGCTTTGCCGCGCGGGCTACCATTCTGGTATCCTGTTCATTCTGGGAACTGTAGAGTCCCGGATCATCTGCAACTACAATGACCAGACCTCCGTTTACCCCCATATAAGATACGCTGTATGTCGGGTCTGCTGCTACGTTGAAGCCCACATGCTTCATACATGCCATCGCCCTTGTTCCCACAAGCGATGCACCTACCGCTACCTCTGTCGCTACTTTCTCATTTGGTGACCATTCGCAATAGAGATCTTCCTTGTACTGTACAAGATATTCACTGATCTCCGTGCTTGGTGTCCCCGGATATGCGGCAGAAACTTTCACTCCCGCCTCATAAGCTCCTCTGGCAATCGCTTCATTGCCGAGCATGATTACTTTCTTTTTATCCGCCATTTTTATAATCCATCCTTTCGTAAATCTGTCACTCTCTTTGCTTTTCCTTCAAATCTCTGAAGAGAATGCGGCGCTACCAGTTTGATTCTTGTAGCTAATCCAAGCTGCGCCTTTAATTCCTTCACAATCCGCTGTTCTAATTCACTTAACTTACTGTAACTGTCAAGCAGTCTGTGATCTACCAGCTCTACGGAGATCGTCATAACATCCAGTCGATTCTTACGTTCTACAACAATCTCATAATGAGGACCAATCTCAGGAATCTGAAGCAATACTTCTTCAATCTGCGTTGGGAATACATTCACGCCGCGGATGACAAGCATATCGTCTGCCCGTCCGGACAGATTCTCCATACGGACCGTTGTTCTTCCACATTTACAAGGTTCGTAAAAAAGTCTTGTCAAATCTCCGGTTCTGTAACGCACCAGCGGGAGCGCTTCTTTCCCAAGGCAGGTAATGACCAGCTCTCCTTTCTCACCTGCCGGAAGCACTTCCCCGGTCTTCGGATCGATCACTTCCGGTATAAACCAGTCTTCATTGATATGCATACCGCACAGTTCTTCACACTCTCCTGCAACTCCCGGACCGCACAATTCACTCATTCCGTAGTTTTGCGTACAAAGGAAATTCTCTCCCCATACTTTGTGCATCTCATCACGCATAGGTTCTGTCATTCCTTCTCCGCCGAACAGACCGATATGTACTTTCAAGTCTTTCTCCGGGTCCAGCCCCCTTGCTCTTATCTCTTCTCCAAGATGCAGTGCGTACGACGGCGTTGCAACAAGCAGCGTAGTTCCCACATCCTGCATGAACATAATCTGTTTTTTTGTATTTCCGGAAGACATTGGGATTACCGCAGCTCCAAGCTTCTCCAGCCCTCCGTGGAGACCTAACGCTCCTGTGAAGGTTCCGTAGCCAAATGCGATCTGCGCCACATCATCCGGTGTTGCGCCTCCCATACATGCAATTCTTGCCACGTTGTCCAGCCAGTTATCAAGATCATTCTTCGTGTATCCTACTACCGTCGGTTTCCCGGTTGTCCCTGAACTTGCGTGAAAACGGACCAATTCCTTTTTCTCTACTGCAAATAGTCCGGTTGGATAGTTATCTCTAAAATCTGCTTTATATGTAAATGGCATTTTCTTCAGATCGCTTAGACTCTGAATGTCATCCGGTTTCACTTGTGCTTCATCCATTTTCCTACGATATGGCTCTACTTTCTCATAGATATAGCTTACGGTTTCTTTTAACCGTGCCAGCTGAATCTTCTCAATCTCACTTCTTGGCAGTGTCTCTTCCTTCGCCCAAATCATAGTGTCTCCTCCTTCATACTTCCAAGTTATCAGCTTATACTGAAAAACAGCCGCAAGTATTTTCTTACGACTGTTTTAGTATAGCACATTACTTTCGCAAGTTAAAGCATTAAGTTGCGAAAATTTATTTATTTTTTGCATGTCTTTTACATGTATAAGTGTCCAGATTAATTTTCAAAACCGTCACAGACTCCACAAGCTTCAGATTCATTTCGGACTCGTCAAATATTTTTCCGGTTTGATGTTCCATGATTTTTCCGAGCGCCTCTTTCTTCTTGTACGTTTCTTCCACAATTTTTGCATGCCCGTTTCCGATGAGACTGGCATAATAATAACTGTATTGACAGGCAAGGTCTCCTTCTGCCAACTCATGGTGACAGTCCATCTCAATACCGACTTTTGCATTTTTCCTGATCAGATCAATCTTACGGCCTTCCCCTGCACAGTGAATATAAAGCGTCAGCTCTTTTCCCTTCATATCGTATCCGAAATTCACCGGTACAATATAGACTTCTCCTTCCTCACAGAATCCAAGGCGGCATACTTTACATGCTTCAATAATGTCTCTGATCTCATCGGGTTCGACCACTTCTCTTTCTCGTCTTCTCACGTTTCTTCCCTCCTTATTTACTCCTTGAATATAAATACCGGCATCGGCGGATTGTTCCCCCTGTTAAAATATGTATTTTGAATAACGGTATACTCTCTCGCCGGTAAGCTTCTCAAATATTCCAAGATGGCATCTTTTTCTTCAAACCCGGTATCTCCTCCGCTGTAAATGCAAAGGCTCATCATTCCGCCACGTTTTAATATCTTAAGACCTTTTTTAATTGCCTCTACACTTGTCTCCACTTTCGTAGCTATACGGTGATCTCCTCCCGGCAAATATCCGAAATTAAAGCATATCACATCCGCAGTCTCTGACTCTACATACATTCCCATGTGTTCATGGCCGTCAAGAATCAACTGAATTCTTCCATCTTCATACATTTTCCGCCCGATTTCATACCCTTTCAGCATTTTTTCAGTTTCTTCCAACGCCTCTTTTTGAATATCGAACGCAAGAATTCGTCCTTGATCTTTTGCAAGTTCGCAGAGTAACTTCGTATCATTTCCCTTCCCCATTGTCGCATCAATATAGAACCCTTCTCTTTCTGCCTGCGAACGGATAATCTCATGACACCAATGAGTGATCTGTGATTGTTTGCTCATTTTTTTCTCCTTTTGAATCCAGTCTAAGATATATGAAATATTAATGTTGCAATCTGAAAGTATATTACAATCGAACACGTATCAACAATTGTTGTGATCAGCGGTGACGCCATGATCGCCGGGTCCATGTGAAGACGTTTTGCAAGAATCGGAAGGACGCATCCCACCAGCTTTGCAATCACGATCGTTACTACAAGCGAAGCCGCTACCACAACAGCCATGGAAAGATTTTTATATACCCAGAAAATGCGAACTCCATTTGCCAATGCCAGGACAACTCCCACAACGATCGCAACCCGGAATTCTTTCCACAGTATCGTAAAAAAGTCTGAAAAATGAAGCTCATCTACCGCCAGTCCGCGGATGATCAGTGTGGAACTCTGGGAGCCACAATTTCCGCCCGTATCCATAAGCATCGGGATAAAGGATACTAAGAGTGGGATTGCCGTAAATGCATTCTCATATTTCGTTATGATCGCACCTGTAATCGTTGCGGAAAACATTAAGATCAAAAGCCATAAGATTCTGTGGCGAGCATGCTCAAATACCGATGTCTTAAGATAAGATTCCTCGCTGGAAGCGATTGCCGCCATCTTATGGATATCTTCGGTCGTTTCTTCAGTCAAAACATCAATCGCATCATCAAACGTTACAATGCCCACAATATATCCTTCTTGGTCCAATACTGGAATTGCGATCAAATCGTATTTGCGAAATAGTTTTGCCGCATCCTCCCTGTCGTCCGTTGTTCGGATGAAGATATAATTTTCTTCCATCAATTCTTTCACCGGAAGATCTCCGTCATTGGTCAGCAACGCTTCTGCCGTAACAATGCCGCAAAGTTTTCTTTTTTCCACTACATAACAAGTATATACCGTTTCGCTATGGATTCCTATTGTGCGAATTTTATCTAATGTCTGCTGCACTGTCATCTGGGGAGTAACATCGATATACTCTACGGTCATAATACTTCCTGCGCTGTCCTCCGGATATTTCAGCAGGCGGTTGATATCTGCCCTTGTATCCTGACTCACCTGATCCAGCAGGTGATTGACCACATTTGCCGGCATATCCTCCAAGAGATCCACCGCATCATCTGTATACATGGCATCCAGGATCAATCGGATCTCTTGACTTGTGAAAGACTGAAGCAGCACCTGTCTCTGGTCATCATCCATGTAAGAAAATACTTCTGCCGCCTTATCTTTATCAATCATCCGAAATACAAATGCAAGATCTTTATCTTCCATATCCAGTAAAAGTTCTGACAGATCCACCGAATTATATTCTGACAGGACTTTTTTCAGTTCCAAATATTTCTTATCTGTTAATAATTCAAGTAAAATGTTTTTTGCCATAATTACGCCCTCCTGTTTTAAGCCGCAGTATTTTCAACACTTTTCCGAAAAAGGGCATAAAAATACTGCCTGATCCATCGAGTTTCTCACGGACAGGCAGTTTCTGCACATCTATCACCGCACCTTTATCACATCTGTGTTCCTTAAGCTCATGCGATAAAGATACTGCAAGAAGGCAGACTCATAGCATTGCCATATCCGTTCAACAATATGTAATTCCAACTTCGCGCCGAATTACCGTCCATGGTCTTACCTCCTTTTTCATTTATCCTATTTTTCTATTTGCTCGTTCAGTATACCCAAAAAATCCGGGAAAGTCAACCCGGCGTCTTTCTACCCCGTCTTTCTACCCCGGGGCACGGTGTGTTTTTCCCCCGGGTCTCATCGTCTTTTTCCCCCGGGGTACAAAGCTCTTTTTTTATTATAAAAGAACATGAGCACAGCCATTCCGCATATGATTCCGTAGCCCACCCAGCTGAGTACATCGGGAATCTGACCGAAGAACAAGAATCCCAGAGCCGCCGAAAATAAAATCTGCGAATAATCGTAAACCGAGATTTCCCGTGCCGGCGCATAAAAGTATGCCGCTGTAATGGAAAACTGTCCGCCTGCTGCCGCAAGCCCCGCCAAAAGCAAGGTTATCAACTGTGCTGTCGACATCGGATGATAGTCAAAGATCAGCCACGGCAAAGTTGCCAGACAGGAAAAAGCCGAGAAAAAGAATACGATAAACGGGCCTTTTTCTCCTCTCTCGCCAAGCTTTCGCACCATCGTATAAGCAGCTCCGGCTCCGATTCCTCCCAAAAGCCCCAACACAGACGGGAACAGATTCATATTGGCAAATGTCGGTTTGATTACGAATAAACTGCCGAGAAAGGCTCCTGCTACAAATAGCGCCTGCGGAACCGTCACCTTCTCTTTCAAAATCAGGAAACTGAAGATTACCGCGAAGAACGGGGACATCTTATTGAGCATTGACGCATCTGCCAGCACTAAGTGATCAATAGCATAAAAATTGCACAGAATCCCAACTGTCCCGAATACCGCTCTCAAAACCAGATAGATGAGATTTTCCCGCTTACAGCGAAATGGTATGTTATCTTTCAACAAGATTACACATGCAAAAATTGCCGCGACAAAGTTTCGAAAGAAGCTTTTTTGTATAGACGGCAGATCACCTGCCATCCGTACAAATAGATTCATGAGTGCAAAACAAAATGCCGACACAACGATGTACAAGATTCCTTTATATTTTTTATTCATAAAACTGCTTCATCTCTTTTCTTATTTCTTCATCCTCTCTACAGATCAAAGAGGGACAACTGATTGGATTCCGGAAGATCTCCTAAAAGTCCCAAAGTTCCCATGTAATCAATTACTGTTTTACTTGCCTTTGTCCTCTGGCGGAAATCATCCCTTGAAAGATACGGTCCGTCTTTTGCCGCTTCCTCCATTCCTTCTGCCGCTTTCTCACCCATTCCGTCAATGCTGGAAAACGGCGGCATTAATTTCCCGTCGATGATCTGAAATTTTGTTGCCTTCGCCTTATAGATATCAATCGGCAGAAACTCATAGCCTCTGGCATACATTTCCTGCACGATGTGCATATCCTTCATCGTGTCCTGCTCTTTTTTGCTTAGCGTGGCGGATCTACGGTTATAATCATTAATGTAATACTGAAGCTTCTCTTTCCCCTGACACATGATCTCATAAGAGAAGGCATCTGCGCGGATACCAAAATAAGCTCCGTAATATGCAAGAGGATAATTAATTTTACAGTAGGCAATCCGGTACGCCATCATAACATATGCTGCCGCATGTGCCTTCGGGAACATGTATTTAATCTTTTCGCAGGACCAGATATACCAATCTGGCACGTCATGCTCAGCCATATCCTTCTTAAAGTCCGGCCACTCCTTACATTTCCCTTTTGCAACCGTTCCTTTACGGACACGTTCCATGATCGTAAAGGATTCCTCACTGTCCATCCCCTTATTAATGAGATACGTCATAATATCATCACGGGTACAGATTGCGGTAGAAATGGTTGCTTTCCCGCTTCGAATCAATTCCTGCGCATTGTTAAGCCATACGTCGGTTCCGTGTGAGAGCCCGGAAATACGGATCAGATCAGACAAACTCTTTGGCTTCGTGTCCACAACCATCTGAATAACAAAGTCGGTTCCAAACTCAGGAATACCAAGACAGCCCACCGGACAGCCTCCGATATCCTCCGGCTTGATGCCAAGTGCGGACGTATCATGGAACAGCGACATTACCCCCGGATCATCCAGTGGAATATCCGTCGCCACAAACTTATGGTCTATTTCATTATATTCATTTTCCATCGCCGGAGAACTGATATATTCTTCCAGCGTCTTAATCATCGTCGGATCATCGTGTCCCAGAATATCTAATTTTAACAGGTTATGGTCAATGGAATGGTAGTCAAAATGTGTTGTAACAATATCCGTTGTCATATCATTTGCCGGATGCTGCACCGGTGTAAACGAATTAATATCCTCACCCAGCGGAAGTACGATAATACCTCCCGGATGCTGACCGGTACTTCTGCGGATACCGGTACATCCCTGCACGATCCGGTCAATTTCACAGTTTCTCTTTCCCTGACCTCTCTCCTCGTAATAGTTTTTCACATAACCAAATGCCGTCTTGTCCGCCAGCGTTCCTATGGTCCCGGCACGGTAAGTCTGCCCCGCTCCGAAGATAACTTCTGTGTACTTATGCGCATTACTCTGATAATCTCCCGAGAAGTTCAAGTCAATATCAGGTTCTTTATTTCCTTTAAACCCAAGGAACGTCTCAAACGGAATATCGAATCCATCCTTTATAAGCGGCTCTCCGCACACCGGACACGCCTTATCCGGCATATCCCATCCACAGCCTCCGGCATATGAGCGAACCTCTT
>UMIN01029012.1_pt1 | contig 43004 bp, 37 predicted proteins | sample 1965811 | NCBI WGS metagenome assembly UMIN01 (sample SAMEA4836123, study PRJEB28245) | human gut metagenome | biome: gut microbiome; material: fecal sample | place: Denmark | collected 2008
TCCTGTCACTATCACCAACTATGACTACGCCGGCAACGAAGTGGAATACACTTACGAAAAAGCCCCCGAAAAGGTGGTTGCCGTATACCAGGGCTCTATCGAGATCATGATCGCCCTTGGCTTGGAAGATCATGTGATCGCCTCCTATGGTCTGGACAACGAGGTCAAGGACCAATGGAAGGAAGGCTTTGAGAAAATGAACTATCAGGAGGACGTTTTCGCGCCTGACAAGGAAACTGTCACGCTTTTGGAGCCTGACATGATCCTTTCTTGGGGTTCACTGTTCAGCGAAAAGCAGCTGGGAGACGTGACTTCCTGGAACCAAAAAGATGTGGCGACTTACATCAACTCCAACACCAGAGCCGGCGGTCATCCCCGTACTCTGGAGAACGAATACACGGATATTCTGAACCTGGGAAAGATCTTTGATGTAGAGGACAAAGCCCAGGCGCTGGTGGACGAAATGAAGGCCAGCGTGGAAAATACCTTGTCAGCGGCACAGGGCCAGGATCCCGTAAGCGTGGCTGTATTGGAACCCCTGGGCGGTAGCATCAGCAATTACGCCGCCAACTCTCTGGCTGGAGACATGGTGGTCCAGCTGGGAGGCACCTTGGTGAAACCGGAGGGCAACGAAATGGGCAAGGAAGAACTGGTAGGCTATGACCCCGACGTGATCTTCGTCGTTTACATGGCCTACTCCGGGGATGACCCGGAAACGGTGATGGAAGAACAGCTGGCAGTCCTCCGGGACGATCCCTCCCTGGCCAGCCTGTCTGCCATTCAAAACGACAGGCTCTATCTGGTGATGCTGGGTGATGTATATGCCGCTGGGCCCCGCACCATGGATGGCATCAAGACCATCGCCAACGGCATGTACCCTGAGTTGGAGCTATCCTGACAAAGCCATGAAGAATCCATTTAGTAAGCAGAACTCTTCCACCCCAGGATTGTTCCAAGGCAGGACAGCCTTCTCTGCCGCTCTCCTCCTGCTGCTTTTGGCTCTGCCTCTTTCGCTGCTTGCTGCCGTCACCTTTGGCACAACTTCGTTGCAGGTAGGTGACGTGTATACAGTGATCCGCTGGGAGCTGGCTCACCTGATCCTGGGCCAGCCCATCCCAGAAGAGTGGGCTGCCGGCACCGCCCTCCACGATGTGGTCTGGTATATCCGGCTGCCACGGCTTGTTCTAGCTGCGGCAGTGGGCACCTGTCTTTCCCTGTGCGGCGTGGCCATGCAGGCCGTTGTAAAAAATCCCCTGGCAGACCCCTATATCCTGGGGATCTCCTCCGGGGCAAACCTGGGCGTCACTTTGGCGGTACTGCTGGGGGTCGGCTCTGCTCTTGGAGGCAACTATGTGGGCGTTGCTGCTTTCCTGGGAGCGCTGGGAGTCTCCTTCGCGGTCATTGCCCTGGCCAATGTAGGAGGCCGGGCAAACTCGGTGAAACTGCTTTTGGCCGGATCGGCGCTTTCTGCCGTATGCGGGGCGTTTTCCAGCTTTCTGGTCTACCTCCGCAACGCCGACCACGCCGCCACAGAAGTGATGCGCTGGACCATGGGCAGTCTGTCTGCCGCCAACTGGTCCAATAATGGGGTCATGCTGTTGGTGGCCTTGGGAGGAACTGTATTTTTCCTCACCCAGTCCCGCACCCTAAACTTGATGCTTCTAGGGGATGACGCCGCCATCACTCTGGGAACAGACCTTCACGGATTTCGGATCCTGTATTTAGTCATCAGTTCGCTGATGGTGGGCTTTGCCGTGTACTCGGCCGGAGTCATTGGGTTTGTAGGGCTGGTGATCCCCCATGTGGTGCGCCTCCTTTTAGGGACAGACCACCGCAAAATGATCCCCGTTTCCGCTCTGGCTGGGGCACTGTTCCTGGTGTGGGCAGACGTCCTTTGCCGCACCATCCTCCCCGGCAACGAGATCCCCATCGGCATCCTCACCTCTATACTGGGAGCGCCGGTGTTTATCTACCTAATGGCGCGCAGGCGCTATGGATTTGGAGGCGGCTGATGGAGATCACTGTAAAAAAGCTAGAGGCAGTATTGGGCGGTTCGCGGATCCTAAACGGCGTAGATCTGGAAGCCCCCTCCAACCGGATGGTGGGCATCATTGGCCCCAATGGCAGTGGGAAGTCCACTTTGCTCCGTTGTATCTATCGGGTACTAAAACCCACAAAGGGCGCCGTCTTTCTGGATGGACGACCCCTTCAAGAGCATACTATCCGCCAGTCAGCCCAAAAGATCGCTGTCGTGGCTCAACACAACTACTATAATTTTGATTTCATGGTGGAAGACGTGGTGCTGATGGGGCGCAGTCCACATAAGCGTTCCATGGAGCGGGACAATGCCCAAGACTACCGTATTGTGGCAGAGAGCCTTGCCAAAGTAGGTATGGCAGGCTTTGAAAAGCGAAGTTTCTCCTCCCTTTCCGGAGGGGAACAGCAACGGGTAATTTTAGCTAGAGCCCTGGCACAGCAGACACCTTGCCTCATCCTGGATGAGCCCACCAATCATCTGGACATCAAATATCAACTGGAAATGATGGACTTGGTGAGGGGGCTGGGACGCACCGTGATCACAGCGGTCCACGACCTAAACATTGCTGCCCTGTACTGCGATACGCTGGTTGCCCTAAAGGAGGGCCATGTAGTGGGAAGCGGGCCGCCCCAGCAACTACTGACTCCCACGTTCATCCGAGAGGTCTATGAGGTGGAAGCTCAGGTTTCCCAGGACAGTGGGGGATTTTTACGCATTTTCTACCAGCCTGGCTACTTGAAGGAGTGAACCAATGAAAAGAATCGCCATTTTGACCTGTCTGAAAGCCTGCCAAGTCTGTACCGGAGCTGCCTGCTTGTCCGCTTGGAATGAACGTTCTCGAGGATTCTCCCGCTATCGGGAGGAGGAGGCACAGCTATGTGCATTTTTTCACTGCAACGGCTGTGGTACTTCTCCTCTGGAGGATGTAGGGATGAGGGAAAAGCTGGACCGCCTGGTCTCCCTAGAAGTGAACGTGGTCCATGTGGGTATCTGTGCCCGCACAGAGCAACCGGATCACCAGCTATGCCCTACCATTGCTACCCTTTGGGAGGAACTGGAGCGCCGGAATATTCAGGTGGTGGAGGGAACCCATTGATTTGCTTTGAATTACACACTTAGCCGATTATATTCTTAAATTCTTGCAGTTTACAATAAGTATGAAGTTACCTTGGACACACATAAAGCCCGAACAGGCCTATATTTGAAAGGCTTTCCGGACTCTGATTACATTAGCGGTGTGATACCAGTCCTCAAGCGATGCTGGATGCTTTAATGCGGGAGTGCATCAAGGAGGATCTTTCAGACACAACCGGATATTGCTGGTGTGGTGTCGTGTCAGGTGAACCACTGACCAAATAAGGTTCTACATTGATTTTTTCCTTCTGCCCGCTCTCTGACTACTGTTTGACTACTATTTTCCAAAAACCGGAAAAACCGTGGGAGCCCAGGTGTACCAAGGGCTTCCACGTTTTTTGTATTTGGGCGCTGAATTTGTGGGATGTACCTGAAACCCGTATAAAACCTGGGTTTCTTCTTTGACGGCCTGATAACTCCGACTCTGTAGGCCGCTGGTTCGAATCCAGTCGGGCGCACCAAGCCCTCTCCAAGGTTTCCTTGGAGGGTTTTCTTTTACACAAGGATATGATATATTGAAAAAAATCCACCGCAGAGGTGAGACAATTTTGAATCTACAGAGACAAGTTGCTCTTATTATGATATGCTGGATTTTGTCGTTTTGGTGTATTCGGCAAGAAAATTCCGGTATTATTATGTATCAGCTCAATAATAGTGCCTGGAAAAAACGAAAAAAGGACATGACCTTCAGGGAGTGGTTGCTCTACACCAAATATCGAAAAGAAATTCCCAGAGTCATGTTGCTCCTATATTTCGTAATTGTGGTCATTCATTCCTTGGTTCTAGCTATCTGTTTTCTGCTTTATCTTTTGGGACCATACCCTGAAATTGGCGGCAATTTTGCAAAAGGGGTAATGTGGTTTGATGTGGGATGGTTTGTAATCTTAGAGACAGCATTTTGGAATTGGCCCAATAGAAGCCCCAACTACTCCCGGTGGATCAAAAAAAGAAGAGGTATGCCGCCAAAGAGGAAAAAGTAACAGCGCAGCCTTCCAAAGGAGATGACAGGTGTCCATACAGTGGTCCTATTGTTTTGGGGAATTCCCGCAAACATTCTCTGGCTTTTCAAGTAACATGAGTGTGGATGATTCCTGCATGTGTGTTATAATGAACCAACCGAAAATCCCCCATGGGAGGCTGTATCAGATGGTTACGATGATAAAAGAAGAATTTATTGTCATTGGCAAAGAAGGCTCCACATCAGACGGTGACGGATTCATCCAGAAATTGTGGCAGGACGCCAATGGTCATTTCAATGAAATCGCACATCTGGCAAAGAAAGACACAAATAGAAATCTTGTGGGGATCTGGGGTGCGATGTCTGATAGTTCCCGCTCCTTTCAGCCGTGGGAGGATGGCTTTCGCAAAGGCTTGTATCTGGCGGGAGTGGAGTGCGTTGACCAAGCAGAAGCTCCCGACGGATGGACAAAGTGGATCATCCCAGGCTATGAGTATCTAGTGGTGGAAAACCATAGCGAAGCGTTTGGAAAAACCATCGGCCAAATGAAGAAAGAGGGGATTCCTCTGGCCGGAGCCGTTCAGGAATATACCGATCCGGCCACAGGAAAGGGCTATCTGTATTTTCCCATAAGAAAATTGGATAGGAATGAAAATCTCCCTGACGTTTAAAGTCTCAAAAGACACAGCCATTTCAAAACCGCATATTTGCAGAAAGAAAGACCAGTGGTGATGACACAATGCTTGGAAAACGGTAAAAATCTTCTCTTCCTATTCAACCCAGAAGAGAGTGACAAATCATACCGACTCCCTGTAGAAATGTTGTCCGAAAGACAAAGCTGCTATGTAATCCGCTACTAAACCCTGCAAAACGAAGGGATCCAATCTGTGATAAAACTGCCGATTGACCCCCACACTCGTCGGTTTTACTGTCTCTCAGACACCCCCTTGACCAAATGGGAGACATCATTGTGGGAAACAATCACTGAATCTCTTTCTTAATAGAAAACCCGTAACATACTAGAAAATTTGGAGAGGACAACTATGAAAAAATTGACGGTAAAAGGAAGATATCTTTCTTGGGAAGACGGCAAACCGTTCTTCTATTTAGGAGATACTGCATGGGAAATGCTTCACAAATTGAGTCGCGAGGAAGTTGACCACTATTTAAGTGTCCGTTCCCGTCAGGGTTTCACCGCTATCCAAACTGTAGCATTAGCAGAACAGGAAGGAGTTACTGTCCCTAACTATTACGGGAGACTGCCTTTGCATTTTACCGAGGGAATGCCGGATCCAGAAAAGCCAGATACAGAAGAAGAATATTCCTATTGGGAACATGTGGATTACATTGTAAGGCAAGCTGAACAATATGGTTTGTTCATCACTTTGCTTCCCACTTGGGGAGATAAATTCAATAAATGCTGGGGAGTCGGACCTGAGATCTTCACTCCGGAAAATGCAGAATCCTATGGAAAATGGCTTGCACAGCGTTACGCCAACAGCCCTAATATCATTTGGATGTTAGGTGGTGATCGTCCCATCGAGGAACATCATCGAAAAATTATGGATGCTATGGCCCGCGGAATCCGCGCCAATGATCAGAACCACCTGATCACGTTTCATCCCATGGGGGACCATGCATCCACTGATTATGTATGCGATGCTGCATATATCGATTTTCACACCGCTCAAACTGGCCACGGGGTGAGCCAGTGTTACCGCAGCGATGAAATCATGAGAGAAATGGCGTCAAAAACTGAGAAACCATTTATGGATTCTGAAGCCAGGTATGAGGATCATCCCGCTTGTTTCAACGCGGAATTGGCCTATTTCTGGAATGACGCAGATGTACGGCAAAACGCGTACTGGGATGTACTGGCAGGAGCATGCGGTCATACCTATGGAAATCACGCCGTCTGGAGTATGAATCGCCAGCTTACATCTTATTGTCCCAACACTTGGAAAGAGGCCTTATCTCATCCGGGAGCCACTCAGATGCGGTATGTAAAAGAACTGCGGTACTCCAGAGACTATTTTTCGCTCCACTATGACCCCTCCCTACTTTGTGGCAATTATGAAGGGATGGCCCATATGGTAGCCGCGGTTGGGGACGGCTACGGCTACGTTTACTTGCCTTTGGGGCTTCCCGTTACCGTGGATCTTTCAAAGATTTCCAGAGCAAATTGTGTCCGCGCATTTTGGTTCGATCCTCGTACAGGGACAGAGACACTGTTTTCTGTTTTACCTGCGCAAGGCAAAACCACGCTTGTTCCTCCCAGCAGTGGAAAGGGCTGCGATTGGATTTTGATTTTGGAAGGCCACCAATAACGAACTTTGTCTTAAAATAAGAACTCCGTTTTTTCTGATATGTAATAATAAAGCCATAACCGTAATACTGGATAACTAAAGGCGATAATATTTGTATCTTGGCCTTCTTCCTATCAGAATCTTAAAGATTATCGAGTCTGGTGGCTGCAGTTAAATCGTTGGACAAGACTGTGGCTCTTTAAAACAACAAAATAGTACGAATATATCTGAACCAGTATGCGCTGACTTTTTGTCAATTTTAGGTTGGCTCTAAATGAATATTTCTTTCCTTACTAGCGAAGAAAATCCCCCTTATGTAGTTGATATCCTAACTACATAAGGGGGATTTTCTTTTGCTAGTATTTCAAGCAGTATTTTAAGAAAAACAAAAAAACATTCAGAACGTGTTAAGCGTTAATCGCATCCAAATATTTTGTGCAATAGTCCAGCTTTAATAGGTGCACATAGATATCAAATAAATGCAGATCCATCTCCGAATTGGTGCCTTCAAAGCTCAAAATATGGTCGGCATAGTGATATATGGTTTTAGATGGAGTGAGACTGGAAATAATAGCAGCTGTCTTGGCTCCCTGTGTTTTGCCCAGCTTAAACGCTTCAAGTGTAGTTGCACTATTTATTTTACAATCCACTAAAAGGATCATTGAATCTTTATCCAAACTTTTGGCCGCCTCCAGTTGCTGACTAGAGGCAATATAAAGATTTGCCGGTTTTCCAGTGATAATCAGATCTTGCTGAAAAGCGGAAATGCTACCTTCAAAAGTAGAGAAAAAGCAGATGCGAGAAGATTGATAAATATCTTGGGTAACAGCATCCATTACCTCAGCATTCAAAGAGGTTTTAAGTTGACTTACTCGGTCACTGAAAATTTCCAGAAAGTTTTCTAAGATGTTTACTTGGCCGGAAACAGGGGAGCTTCCACCTTTGTACCGATATTCAGAAAGAGTGTCATTTAAACTGGTTGAAAAGTCATGAAAGTTCTTATAGCCAATGCTTCTGCAAAAACGGCTAAAAGTAGCGGTTGAACAACTACAAAGATCCGCCAGATCTTGAATGTTCATATTAGCCGCTTGAAACAAGTTGGGAATTAAGATATCAGCAATTTGGCGATATGTGTTGCTTGTTTCAGCATTGTTACAGATATATACCAATTTTCGGACAATGTTCTGCACGAAATTCCCCTCCCTCAATAAATCAAACAAGCAAAAACAAAAATTCTACGCAAAGGATTATTTTTCCCAGGTTATTTGTAATTATGTATCAGTTTACCATAAAGTATCGTTTAAAGCAAGCATAAATAGTCACTTTGTTGTATATCCACAAGTGTTCATTGTTAAGATTAACTATGAATGAAATTCCTTTCATAATATGAAAAAATTTTTACTATTTTGTGAATAATCTACAAATTCTGAGCTTGATAACCGCAGAATTACGCAATATACTGAAAACAAGATAACACAGTCCTTCTACATTAATCTAAATTAATTAGATAGGAAGGGCACCTCGGAGTAACAAAAGGAGGAGGCGATAGAGTTAGAAAATAAACAATCTGTTTACCGGTTATACAAAACATGATAACAACTATTTAGGAGGGAAAAGATATGAAAAAAATTTTGTGCCTGTTAGTAGCCTTGGCATTGACCTTGGGAATGGTAGGGTGTCAGGACAACTCTCAGATATCTTCAACAGATAGTTCTGGTTCAACTCAGTCCAATGAAGTATCTGGCAATGAGAATTCCGAGACACCAACGGAAGAAACCAATGAGAAGCCCGCAGAAATCAAGATGCTATTTCTCACATTTTCCAGCGCACCCGCGGACATGCAAAAAGTGGAGGACGCTATCAACGAAAACATTGCGGACAAAATCAATGTAAAAGTAGATATTGAAGCACTGAGCATGGGAAGTTATGGTCAGCAGATTAATCTGATGCTAACTTCTAATGAAAAGTTAGACCTGTTTGTGACTGGCAACTTTGGCAACCTGCTTACATATTCTTCCCAAGCTCCTGAAGGAAAGCTGATGGCGCTGGACGAATTGTTAGAAGAGTACGGCCAAGGCGTTATAGAAGCTGTGGGGGAATCGTATCTCCACGCAACACGTGTGGATGGAAAGGTATACGCCATTCCTAAACTCAGTGATGAGGCCCAGTCCATGAATTTCTTCATGCGCAAGGATATTGCTGATAAGTACGGAATCACCGAGAAAGACGTACAGTCATTTGAGGATATTGAACCGATCCTGCAAATCATCAAGGAAAACGAGCCTGATATGTATCCCTATGGTGTAAGCAACGGCGCCGCAATGTACAATGTGATGGCCTCTGACCATTACGATAACCTGAACGATAACATTGGCGTGCTGCTGGATAGCCAAGTACTGGAAGTGACTGACCTTTATCAGAGCGATTTTTATGCAGAAACCTGCCAAGTTGCTCGCAATTGGTTTACCGCAGGATACATCTATCCTGACATTGGAAACACAAGCGCCCAGGAATTGGTGAAATCCGGACGTGTGTTTTCCTACAGTACTGCCGGTAAACCGGGTGTCATTGATCAAGAGCAGCGCAGTACAGGATATGAGCTGTATAACTGCCAGCTTCGCAACCAGACCACCAATACCCAGTCTGTCACTAATTTTATGTGGGGCATTCCTTCTTACAGCACAGAAGGTGTGGCTGCCATGAAGTTCTTAAATCTAATGTACTCTGACAAAGAAGTCGTTGACTTGTTCTCTTGGGGAATCGAAGGGGAGCACTATGTGAAGGTGGAAGGACAGGAGAATATTATCGATTATCCTGAGGGGGTCACAGCAGAAACCACGGGATATAACCTGAATATGGGCTGGCTGTTTGGAAATCAGTTTATCTCTTACATTTGGAACGGAAATGACGCTGACTTGTATGACCAGCTGAAAGAATTTAATGAGACCGCTGTGGTGTCCAAAGCTACTGGTTTTTCGTTCGACACTTCCTCTGTCAGCACCGAGTACGCTGCTGTAACAAATACTATCAATCAGTATGATGCAAGCCTTCAGAGCGGCCAGGTGGATCCTGAAACTGTTTTGCCTGAATTCATCAATGCTTTAAAATCTGCTGGAATAGATAAGATTATCGATGCAAAACAAACAGCTTTGGATGAGTGGGTCGCCGTAAACGGTGAGGGCTGAAACATTAAATTGTCGTATCTTGCAAAACCAAAATGATTTTGATCCTGATGCCGGCCGAGGGAACAATTACCTCGGCCCGGCAGAAGGGTCCTTAAGGGGTAGGGGTACTTAATGATGAAAATGAAATCAGGAAAATTTCTCAGCAAATACCTCCCGTTAACTCTCTTGGCGGCGCCGGGATTGCTGTACTTAATAATCAATAATTACATCCCCATTTTCGGTCTATTCATTGCGTTCAAAGACTACGACTTTTCACTGGGAATCTTTAATAGTCCCTGGTGTGGACTGGAAAATTTTGAATACCTTTTTAAGACGCCCGATGCATTTATCATTACGCGTAACACGATTTTATACAATACAGGGTTCATCATTTTGAATAACCTTGTTGCAGTTTCCGTAGCCATCGCATTGAGCGAAGTAAAAAAGAAATTTCTCCAGCGCACGTATCAGGTTGTTTTTCTCCTGCCGAACCTTATTTCCATGGTGGTTGTAGCGTATATCGTATTTGCATTTTTAAGCACGGATACTGGTTTCTTAAACAAATGGCTTCTCCCGCTATTGGGTCAGTCACCCAAAGCGTGGTATACCGATCCTGGGTACTGGCCTTGGATTTTAAATATTGTAAATATCTGGAAAGGATTTGGGCTGTTTAGCACTATCTATTTTGCTTCTGTTATCAGCATCCCTCCGGATCTGTATGAGGCGGCACTTTTGGATGGAGCTAACAAATGGCAGCAAATCAAAAGTATTACTCTTCCCATCTTGAAACCAACCATTATTATGATGGTGTTAATGGCAATCGGAAGAATCTTTTTCTCGGATTTTGGTTTGTTCTATCAAGTACCCATGGACAAGGGAGCTCTGTATCCAGCTACAAATGTCATTGATACGTATGTCTATCGCGGACTGATGCAGTTGGGAGATATTGGAATGTCTTCAGCCGCAGGCTTTTATCAATCTGTGGTGGGCTTCGCACTGGTCCTTATTTCCAATCTGCTGGTGCGAAAGATCGACAAGGAAAGCGCCCTGTTCTAAGCGGGCGTCCGAAAAGAAAGGGATGCAACCATGAAAGGAAAATTGAAAAAGGCTCAGGTCCCCTTGAATTGTGTCATGTTGCTGCTGTTTTTGGCGTGCCTGCTGCCATTTATCTTGCTGATCGTTTCCTCTTTTACAGACGAAAAAGCGTTGCTCGCCAATGGATACAACTTTATTCCCGCTCAGTTCAGTCTAAACGCCTATGCTTACTTGGGAACACAATTTGAAATGCTGGCCCGCTCGTTTTTAATTTCTATTTTTAGTACGGCAGTAGGGACTACCGCTAGTTTGATGATAACCACAAGTTTGGCTTATGTCCTTTCCCGAAAGGATTACCCCATACGCAATATTTTATCGTTCGCAGTGTTCTTTACCATGCTGTTCAACGGCGGCCTGGTTCCCACCTATTTAATGTACACGCAGGGCTTGGGAATCAAGAACACCATTTTCGCCTTGATCGTACCCTCGCTACTGATGAATGGGTTCAATGTAATGATCATGAAAGCGTATTTTTCCTCAAATACTCCGGATGAGGTGCGGGAATCCGCCTATGTGGATGGGGCGGGAGAATTTCGGGCGTTTTTCCAAGTGGTTATTCCTCTGGCGGTCCCAATCATCGCAACGATTGGGCTTCTTACGGGGATTTCCTACTGGAACGACTGGATGAACGGCTTGTACTATTTGACGGACAGCCGGTTGTTTAGTTTACAAAATGTGCTCAACCGCATTTTAACTGACGCGCAGTTCCTTTCCACTAACAGCTTCGGTACACAGACAGGAGACATGATTTCCAAAGTGCCCACCAGCGCTGTTCGTATGGCGATTGCTGTGATTGGAGTGATACCAGTAATGATAGCCTATCCGTTTTTCCAAAAGTATTTTGTAAAGGGCATTACGATAGGAGCTGTGAAAGGATAACACATAGAGTAAGTTCTGGCTTTTATTATAGGATCTCATCATAACGAAAGGAGGAAATTATTGTCTTCTTTCTGCCCAAATACAATCTTTTTAGTTATCCAAAGGAGGATTCAATTATGTTTGACCAATTTATGATTCGTTCAGACAGCTTGGAAAATGTATATCAGAACGGCGAAATCACCGGATTCAAATTTGCTGTGCGAATTGCAGATTACAGAGGATGCTTTCTTTCTCTGCACAACGGGTATTATCTTGAGGTAGACGAGATGGTTTATCCTAGGGAGCTGCAAAAGTTTGAAATAAACGGAAAACCGCCTCGCACCTTTGAAGAGATCAAGACAGCCGTATGGGAACATTGGGATTACGATGATGAAGCCTATGTATATGTTGAAAAGGAGGGTGGACTTGCTCCCGGGGTACATAAGGTCGGCCTGCAGCAATCCATTTTGGCCCAATATGGATATATGGATTGGGATGAAGAGTGGGTAAAGCATCCCCCCGAGCCTGGAAAAGGCATGGGAGCGGGCAAAACCTTTGCCATCTGTTACTATGATTTGGAATTGAAAAAGTAATCGAGTGAAAAGGAGGATTTCATTATGGCAATCAAAAGAGGCGTTTCACTTTATAGCTATCAGCAAACACAATTTTTTAAGCAGATGACCTGGAAGGATATGCTGCGAGAGGTCAGGGAGAATCTTCATGCCGACGGTATCGAGATCATCAGTGAATCGACGATCCCTCACTATCCCTTCCCCAGTGATCAATTCATCTTCGATTGGAACAACGAAATGGCCCGCTACGATTTAAAGGCGGTCACTATGGACGTGTACCTGGATGTACATCAGTTCCGGAATCATGTGATGAACCACAAGGAGGCCGCGGAACGACTGAAATATGATATTCAGATTGCGGCGCGCATGGGTTTTGAAAATGTCCGCTGCCTGTGCATGGTGCCCATTGATGTGATTGAGATGGCTTTGCCCACTGCTGAAAAATACAATGTCCGCATCGGCAAAGAGATCCATCCTCCCCTGCCTATTGTGAAACGCTCCGACTTCAAAGTCGACGACGGCGTCAAGATGGATTATGACATGGCCGAGCAGATCATGAAACTGGCAGATCGGACAGGCTCGAAGCATGTAGGGTTGGTCCCGGATTTCGGAATTTTCATGCACACTCCTTCCCGAGTATCCATTGAGTACGAAAAGCGGCACTCCGACCCTGAAGCCATCGACTTTATCCTGCAGAACTATCAGATGCCCCGGGAGGATTTGGTCAAGCTGCTTCACGAAAAGTATCCCAATGTCAATATCAGCCCCTTCACTCTCACAGGCCTTACCGCTCGGGAAGCCACAGCAAGGCCGGAGGATCTGCTGGAAATTTTGCCCTATATCGTAAGCATTCACGGAAAATTCTATGAGATGACAGAAATCGAGGGACAGCCCGGCCATTATGAGGACAAGTCCATTGATTACGAGAATCCTATTAAATTTTTGAAGCAAGGCGGCTACGACGGATACATCAACTCGGAATACGAGGGACAGCGTCACCAGCAGGATATGGGATTTGAAAACCTGCCCAACGAGGTGGAGGAAGTCCGCCGACATCACGAAATGCTTCAGCGGCTTTTCGATCAATAACGAAAGAATCAAGAAAAATTAACCGATCCGGAAAAAAGGCCCCGGTGTGACAGCGCCGGGGCCGTCCTGGATCATAACACACAACAGGAGAGGATTTATTTATGAAAAAAGTAAAAGTTGGCGTAATTGGCTGCGGCGGAATCTGCAAGGCAACGTACATGGAGAACATGGTCAATAAATTCGAGATCATCGATGTGGTGGGGGTAGCGGATCAAATCGATTCCCGCGCCCAGTGGATGGCGGATCACTACGGGATGAAAAAAATGACGGTTGAGGAAATGATGAACGATCCGGAAATCGAGGTCATCGTGAACTTGACATATCCGGAATCACATGTGGAAATTTCCTCCCAGGCAATGAAGCATGGCAAGCATGTTTACTGTGAGAAAATGATGGCACCCACGTTCGAAGAAGCCTCCATGCTGATGGATTTGATGAGAGAAAACCAGGTTCTGTACACTACGGCGCCAGATACGTTCTTGGGAGCATGGGAACAGTCCGCTCGAAAATATCTAGACGATGGGCTCATCGGCAAACCTGTTACAGTCCACGCGCAGGTGACTATGCGCTATCAGCCGGAATCTCCCTTTTTTGACACCAAACCTAAGCACTTCTTCTTCCCTCTCCACTATGGCGGCGGATTTCCCTTTGATCTGGGAGGCTATTACATTCATGAAATGATTAACCTGTTTGGCTCTGTAAAGCGGGTAACCGGTTTTGGGGGAAATATCAATCCCCAGCGGATTTTTACCAACCCAAAACATCCCCGGTATGGAGAGAAGTTTGAGGTGAACACTCCTACCACACTGCTTGCAGCGCTGGAGTTTGAAAATGGTGTTCTGGGAACCTTCCATATCTCTTCCGACTCCTCTATGAGTCAGAACTTTGTAGTAACAGGCACAGACGGTGTGATGAAACTGGGCGATCCCAATATGTTCAATGATCGAATCAGTGTCACCCGTCCCGGCGCAGCCCCTGAGATTCAATTCCTTCTTCCCGGCATGCAGCCCAAGTCTCAGGCAGGCTTTGGAGGAGAAGCGGACGATGATGTGCAGCAGCTTAACGAGTTTACCATGTCCCAGACTGTAGAACTTCCTCTGCTGCACGGATTTTACGATTCCAGCCGCGGCGTTGGGTTAGCAGATATGTGCTACGCTTTGCGCAACGGCCGCCGTCCCCGCTGCCACGCCGATATTGGTTACCATGCTATTGAGATCATTCATGGAATCCAGGAATCCTGTACCACGGGTAAGATCTACGAAATGACCACCCGATGTGAGCGGCCGAAGCCTTTGGCCCCCTCTGCATATTCCGCAACGGGACAGGAGCGCACACTGGACGATTGACACTGCTTTCACGGAAAGGAGAAAAAACAATGAAATCACTGCCTGTGGGGCTTCAGCTGTACTCTATCCGGGATCTACTGGAAGAAACGCCTCAGGATTTCGAAGCTGTGATGCGTCAAGTAAAAGAATTGGGGTATGAAGGTGTAGAGTTGGCCGGTCTTTATGGACTATCCCCGGAAATGATTCGGGATACTTTGGCGAAAGTAGGACTAACTCCAGTTAGCGCCCATGTGCCCTTGGCGGAGATGATGGAGGACATTGAGAAGGTGATCCATGATTACAGTGTAATCGGTTGTCGCTGCATTGTGATCCCCTATTTACCAGAGGAGTTCCGCCATCTAACACCAGGATACGACAAGGTTATTTCGGAAATGAAGCATATCGGGCAAGCACTCAAAGATCACGGCATGACCATGTTGTATCACAACCATGACTTCGAGTTTGTCACACTGGATGATGGTTCCTTTGGCCTGGATGATATTTATCGGCAAGTCCCTCCGGAGCTGCTACAAGCGGAGCCTGACACCTGCTGGATCAAGGTGGCAGGGCAAGATCCGGCTGCTTATGTGCGCAAATATACCGGTCGGACACCCATTGTCCATTTAAAAGATTTTATCAAAGAAGGAAACCCTCAGAACCTGTACAAACTTATCGGCATCGACACGGAAGAGGAGGAGAGTGAAAGCGGCTACTTCCAGTTCCGTCCCGTGGGATTTGGGCAGCAAGTCTGGGAGCCAATTTTGGATGCGTCCGTCGATTCTGGAGCAGGATGGGTCATTGTGGAACAGGACGAGCATTATGAAATACCTGCCATGGAAGCAGCTCGACTTTCCAGAGAATATTTGAAACTATTGGGTTGGTGAGAAAGGAGAGAAGTATCTCATGAAGGTCACTTTCGGTATTATCGGTTTTGGCTGGATGGCTAACTGGCATGTAAAAAAGATCATTCCTCCGGCCAATGCAGAAGTGGAGATAAAGGCTGTTTACGATATTGATGAGGAACGGGTCAAAGAGGGAATCCGCCAGGGATTTACAGGATATCACTCCTTGGAAGAATTTTTGGAGGACAACAGCTTTGACAATGTGTTGGTAGCCACGCCCAATTCCACCCACAAAGATTTGGTGATCGCGGCACTAAGGGCAGGGAAAAACGTAGTCTGCGAAAAGCCGGTCACGCTGAATGCCGAAGAACTTGAGGAAATTATACGCGTCGCAAAAGAGACGGGGCGGCTTTTTACCGTTCACCAAAATCGCCGCCGCGACCGAGATTACTGCATCGTAAAGAAGGCTATTGCAGATGGTTTGGTGGGCAAACCGTTTTTCATTGAAAGTCGTGTTCAGGGAGCCAATGGGATTCCCAGCGACTGGCGCCGTCAAAAGGAGTTTGGCGGAGGCATGCTGTACGACTGGGGAGCTCACTTGGTAGATCAGATCCTCCAGCTGGTAGACAGTCCTGTGGTAGAAGTTTACAGCCATATGCTTAACATCAATTACCAAGTGGATGACAATTTTAAAGCCCACCTAAAGTTTGAAAACGGAGTCTCCGCTCAAATTGAAGTGGATACCGCATGCTTCCAGCCTCTTCCCCGATGGCATGTTTTAGGAAATAAAGGAACCCTGAATATCCAGAACTGGGAGTGCGAAGGGAACGTGGTTCAAGGAAAGGTAGAGGAAATCGATTGGGGAGTAGATGCTTCGGAAAGCGCTGCAGGGTCTACCCGTACCATGCGCCCCCGTCCGGAGGAAACCACAAAAAATTTGCCTCTGCCAGAAGTGGAAGTAAGTTGGAGCGAATTTTATAGAAATTATCGGGACGTACTAGAAGGAAAGGCGGAGCTTTTTGTTAACCCGGAAAGTGTGCTCCGTGCTGTCCGCGTGTTGGATGCCATTCGAGAGTCCAGCGAAAAAGGCATCTGCGTTCGCTGCCGACTGTGATCCCAACTAATGTCAGATGTCCGAGAGAAAAGGGGGAATAGATGATCGATGAATATGGATAAACAAAGTTCACTGGAAGTCTTTAGCACTATGCCAGTGAAAAAAGCGGTCATCAAAAATGTTGTTCCTGCCATCATGGCAATGTTGATGGTACTGGTATACAATCTGGCTGACACGTTTTTTGTGGGACAAACCCATGATGCCTTGCAAGTAGCAGCTGTATCCTTAGCCACACCGGCCTTTTTGATTTTTATGTCTTTGGGAACAGTATTCGGCATTGGAGGTACTTCTGTAATTTCCAGGGCCATGGGAGAAGGCCGAATGGAATATGCAAAAAAAGTGTGCTCGTTCTGTATGTGGAGCTGTGTCGTATTAGGGATCGGGCTATCGGTACTGTTCTGGGTGTTTATGGAACCCATTCTTCAAATGATTGGCACAAGCGCAGGTACAAAGGAATTTTCCAGAATTTATTTAGGGATTGTAGCTTTAAGCGGTCCATTCGTTTTGATCTCCAATTGCTTTTCAAATGTGCTGAGGGCAGAAGGTCAGGCCACTAAGGCAATGACAGGTATGCTGTTAGGCAACTTCCTGAATATAGTGCTGGATCCCATCATGATATTATGGCTGAACTGGGATATTCTTGGAGCCGCCGTAGCAACTGTGTTAGGAAATGTTGTTGGAGCAGGGTATTATATTCTTTATTTCCTGCGGGGACAATCGATCCTCAGTGTCCGTGTAAAGGACTTCACTCTGCGTGATAGTGTGTGTACAAGTGTTTTGGCCATTGGTGTACCTGCTTCTTTAGGATCTCTTCTGATGAGCGTTTCCCAGATTGTGATGAACAGCCAAATGGCTATATATGGGGATATGGCTGTGGCAGGGATCGGTGTGGCCATGAAAGTGACCATGATTACAGGCATGCTATCCATTGGACTGGGACAAGGTGTTCAGCCTCTTTTAGGGTTTTGCGTTGGAGCAAAGACATGGAAGCGCTATCACAGTATTATGAGGTATTCCATAAAAATATCGCTGATTATGGGACTCGCCCTAACCTTGATATGCTATCTGTTTACCAATCAGATCGTGGGGGCATTTCTTGCCGACAAAACCGCGGTTGATTACGGAGTGGAGTTTGCTCGTATCCTTTTGAGCACAGGCGCGCTGTTTGGTGTATTCTATGTGCTAATTAACGCACTACAAGCGATGGGAGCGGCAATATCCTCACTGGTAATTAATTTAAGCCGTCAAGGTTTGATTTATATCCCAGCGCTATTTCTTCTAAACTCTTTTTTCGGAATCGATGGACTTGCATGGACACAGCCTGTGGCGGATTTACTCTCAATTTGTTTAGCTGTTTTCCTATACATGTCTACCGTAAATAAATTGGAGAAATGTCAGATTTCTCATCAGGCTTCTAAAATTACTTTAACCGACAGCGGCAACAAATAAATACTCTAATATTTTTCATTTACAACATAGTTTTAAAAAACCGTGAAAATCTAAGGTTTTTAGGATTTTCACGGCTTTTTAATGCAATGGTAGAATAAAGAAGTCCGATGAGTTCAGTTTCATTTTGTAATTTAGTTTGGGGCCATTCCTTGAAAATGAATTGGCGTCCTTGCTTTTCTCAAGTCATTTTAATAAAATACGAATAATGAAATGGCTTTATCTTCAAAGTTTTGCGGCGCTTCAAGCGACGCCAGGAGGCATATTCCATGGAACCCACAAAAAATTGGATCAAAGATTTAGTGATCTATCAGGTGTATCCCCGAAGTTTCCAAGATTCTAATGGGGATGGCGTAGGAGATATCCCTGGAATCATCCAGCGGCTTGACTATTTGTCTGATTTGGGGATAAATGCTCTCTGGCTCTCCCCTGTTTATTGTTCGCCTAATGCCGACAACGGATATGATATTTCAGATTATCAGGAGATCATGGAAGAGTTCGGCACAATGGAGGACTGGGAACTGCTTTGCAGTGAGTGTCACCAGAGAAACATCAAACTAATCATGGATTTAGTGGTAAATCATTCTTCTGATGAACACCCCTGGTTTAAAGAGTCAAAATCCTCCCGTGACAATGCCAGGAGCGACTTTTATATCTGGCGTGATCCGAAAAACGGGAAAGAGCCCAACAACTGGGCCTCCCTATTTGGGGGCAGTGCTTGGGAGTACGTTCCAGAACGAGATCAATATTACTTCCACCTTTTTTCAAAAAAACAGCCTGACTTAAACTGGGCCAACCCCAAACTGCGAGAAGAGATTTTTTCCATGATGGAATGGTGGGTGAAAAAAGGAGTGGACGGATTCAGGGTGGATGCCATCAGCTACTTGGATAAGCCTCAGGACTTCCCAGATTCCCCAGAACCACCCCAGCCAGATGGATATTCATTCAGCGCTTGCCTTCTCAGCGGACGGCCGGGCACTCACGCGTATATTCAGGAGATGAATCGCAGGGTCTTCTCTCCGTATAATGTACTGACCGTCGGGGAGGTTATCGCCCCTGACGCAGAAGAACTTTCCCGGTATGTGGTTTCAGACCGGCAGGAATTTGATATGGCGATCCCGTTTGTAGCTCCCGTGGTGGAGATCAACACATGGTCTCCCAAAAAATGGAAGGAAAATATTGCCGCGGAGTATGACGCTTTAAAAGATCACGGCTGGTGGGCCAGGTTTTTCAGCAATCACGATAAACCCCGGCAGGTTTCCCTTTACGGAAACGATCAGGAGTATTGGGAAGTCTCTGCGAAAATGCTTGCCATGCTGTTGCATTTTCTTCCCGGCACCCCCTTTGTATATCAAGGGGAAGAGATCGGCATGACCAATATGTGTTTTCCATCCATAGAACAATACAATGACCCTGACGCGAAAAACACATATAACCAGCTTCTGTTGGCAGGAACCCCTCCTCACGAAGCTCTACGTCAGGCCCAGATGATCTCCCGTGACAACGCCCGTACGCCCATGCAGTGGGATGGAACTGAAAACGCAGGTTTTACAACGGGAAAGCCCTGGTTGGGGATCAATCCCAATCACCGGAAAATCAACGTTGAGAACCAAAAAGAAGATCCTCATTCCATTTACCACTGTTACAAAACTTTGATCGATCTCCGCAAGAAAAGACCCGCCCTTTCCAGAGGGGATCTGGAGATTCTGCCTGTTCCTGCGGAAACACTGTTCGCCCTGAAACGAAGCTATCAGGATGAGACATTGCTCTCGTTCCACAATTTTTCCGCCGAACCAGTTAAAATACCAGAAGCCCTTCTGCCTCAGTCAGGAGAAGTGCTGCTTTCTTCCTATGACAGGCAGGGAGGATATCAAGGGGATAACATCCTGCGTCCCTATGAGTCGGTGATCTTTCGGATTTAACGCCACACCTCAGAATATAGGCCTCTTTTTTCACACAAAACAAAGGCCGTTGTCTCACTGCGTCTATGCTGAGACAACGGCCTTTTTATGGACTAAAAGCAACGTTATATATGCAGATCTTTTTTTGAAAAAACCACGATCCCCGCCGTATACAGCATTACGGCTCCTGCCAGCAGAACAACAACGCCTACCACCGCGCTGGTTTCCCCGGCAACGATCCCTTCCGGATCAAACAGGGTAAACACTGTAAAATATTGAGCGATCTTCCCGTTATCCCCAGCATTTGCCAGCATTTGAAGCACATACATCAGCGCAGGAATTCCTGCTCCAAATCCTATGCTGTACTTGGTGTCTGAAAACACGCAGGAAGCAAGAAAACAAATGCTTCCGATCAATAGATGCAGACAAAGTAGTCCGCCATTCAAATACAGAAGCTCAGACAACACCAGTTCTCCGGGAAAAGCGCTTTGGGCGATGATAAGTTCCAGTGCGGTATCATAAACCAGCAAGAGAAGAACACCGCTCAACAGTACGGACATCTGGGTAAACGCTATGGTGGTACGCTTTACGGGAGCGGCAACTAAAACGGTCATAGATCCTCTGTCAACATACTTCGCAATCAGGCTGTTCCCCCGTAAAATACAGAACACCATGGGGAAAACCAAAAGAATAAAACCGTATAGATACGAGATCATAAATCCGATCAAACTGGTGGCGCCTGCACGCATTCCTACGGCCGACATAATTTCTGGCATCACCTGGTAGAAACTGTCAAGGGTCTCCATCATTTCCGGTTCGTACATTGTGATGATGATGGAAACATACAAGGTCATGATCGCGGCGAAAATTACAAGCAGTTTGACACTGCCCTTCATTTCACGCTTATACAGCGTCCAATTCATCATTTGACCCCTCCATAATAATGCATAAAAATGTCCTCTAGGCTTTGCTTGGCTGCAACAGTGACCTTTGTCCCTTCCTGGTCTCCGCCAAAATCTTCCGCGAAGGCCTTTGCCAGTTCCTCTGATGCCAGAGTGACCTGATAAGAGCGCACGTGCCGTTTCCGAAGTGACTCCACAGAGTCTACGGTCACCAGCTTTCCAGCCCGAATGATCCCCACACGGTCACAGGTACGCTCAACCTCTTCAAAGATGTGACTGGACAACAAAATGGTCTTTCCTTTTTTCTTTTCTTCCGCCAGCAATTCGATAAAGCGATTCTGCATCAAGGGGTCCAAACCAGTGGTGGGCTCATCTAAAATCAGAATGTCAGGGTCGTGCATAAACGCGGAAACGATCCCCAATTTCTGCTTTGTTCCCTTACTCATTTTTTTGATTTTGCCTTTCGCGTCCAACTGGAATCGATCCATCAATTCCTTGGTCCGGTTTGCTTTTCCCAATTTTCTATACCCGGAAACAAACTTCAAATAATCTGTCCCAGTCATGTCGTCGAAAAAGCTGATCTCCCCAGGGATATAGCCAAGATTTCTCTGGATCTCGCTTCTCCCGGTCCAACAGTCAACACCTTGAATGGCGCACTTTCCGGATTTTGGCTTAATAAATCCCATCAAATGCCGAATAGTGGTGGTTTTCCCAGCGCCGTTAGGACCAAGAAATCCAAAAACCTCTCCCTCATTCACCTGAAAGGACAGGTCAAAGATCCCCTTTCCCCCACCATAATCCCGGGTCAGTTTCTCAATACTGATAACGTTCATTTTATTCCTCCTCATGAAAGAGACAGCCCATCAACACAACGTGCTGCCCCCAGAACTCCTCTCGGCCCATATTTCCGCACCTAGCTGGAAAGCGATGCCATCTGGGGATGGCTGGAGCATTGCCAACGCAAAAGGCCGGGATTTCTCCCAGCCCATCCGTTTTCTTTTTTCAAACAGGGAACCCCTCAATCACAGAAACTTTGGATCTCCTTCCCTTACGCCTATAATAACCTTATTATCTGAGCCGTGTCAATGTTTCAATATCAGCGTGCTGGCTTTATTTTCACCAAGGAATCCCCGAAGGGCTCATCCCGATAGACTGCAACTACATTTCTCCTTTACCTAAAAACGCCCCCATGCTGTACGACGAAAAAGCATGGGGGCGTTTCTGGAATATGGGAACTTTATTTGTGACGGGTCATGTAATTACTTCTTTAGCGAAGTTTTGGGATAGACAATGATTTTGATGCATTCATCCAAATGGTTATGGCACATATCCAGCGCCCAGGGGAGCTCATCCAAAGTGACGCGGTGGGTGATCATTTTTCCCAGGGGGATAGTCCCTTCCGCCACCATGGCATATCCTCGCCGGAAATCCTCCAGCGTACCGGGTCGCTCCAAATTGTGGCGGTATTTGATGTTCTTACGGTTCAGATGGAAGGGGTTCATCCGATGGTTGTGGTATTTCAGCTGAACTTCAACGTTCAGACCAGTCATCCTGCCGTTTTCCCGGAGCAGTTCCACCGCCATGTAGAAGGCATCCAGGTCTTTAGAACGGTCAAGAGCGATGCACATCACCGCCAGGTCGATCTCCCCCACATCCCGGCGAACCGCTTCAATGATCTCGTCCGCTGACATTTGGCTGTGGTTGTACACGTGCTTCGCGCCCATTTGTAAGGCCATATCAAGGCGATTGGCGTAAAGGTCCACCGCGCAAACCTGGGCACCGTGGGCCGTAGCGGCTCCGATGGCGGTCAGTCCCAGAGGGCCTGCTCCGATGATCAAGACTCGCTCTCCAGGAGTCAGCTCCGCGCAGGCGATGGTACTGCGATAAGCTCCGTCGAACATTTCGCAGATAGAAGCGTCCTCGTCGCTCATGCCTTCTGGGATCTTGGCGTATCCGTGGTGATCCAGGTCAACCAGCACATACTCAGCGAAAGCGCCGTTGGGAGTGTACAGTCCGATCCGGTCCCCCAGCTCCAGTTCTGTGACAGCTTCGCCCTTTTCCACTACTTTTCCGCACACTTCGTGCCCCAGAATCTGAGGATAATAGTTGTGATAACCATCAAAGATGCCTTCCAGGATATGGTTATCCGTTGCGTTGCAAATGGAGCAAGCCAACGCCTGGATGACTACTTGCCTCGGTCCTGCCTTGGGGGTGGGAACTTCCTTTATGACCAATTCATTCGGTTTTTCAACAACTGCCGCATACATGGTTGAATCTCTCCTTATTTAAGTTTGTGGTTTAGTGGTTGGTGAAATAACCCAGTTTCCGAAGCCACTCTGTTTCAATGCGGTAAAACTCTTCCACATGTTCCGGTGTGGTGTGAGGTTCCAGCGTACAGGTCCCTGTGTAGCTTTGGTCAGCTTCCAATCTGGAAAGCAGTCCGGGGATATTCACAGCGCCCTGGGGAATGGGGGTATATTGGATGGGGGTAGGCGCGTGCAGTCCCGACATGGGAGCACCCCGATGGTCTTTGGGCTGACCGGCGCCTTCCCGGTACAGGCACCCGTTTTTCAAATGGACATAACCAATATAAGGATGAAGCACCTCATAGGCTTCCGGGAATCCTTCACAGCTGGCGTGGAAATAGTTCACAGCATCATAATTGGTTTTGAAGCAGGGGTTTTCAAAATGTTCCATGATCTTGCGCATCCCTTGCGGTGTGCGGGTACTGTCGTGGGCTTCATTCTCCAACACCAGACAAACTCCCAGTTTTTCCGCCAATTTTAAGGAACTGGCCCAGTAGGCCTCCATCTTTGCCAGATCAGGCTGGTCGGACAGACTGATCCAGTAACAGTAATGGTTCACCAGACCAGCTCCCACCGCAGAAGCGAATTCCACCGCGTGGGTCAAAAGAGCACTGTACTGCTCCGGTGTCTGACAGCAGTTTTTGTCGAAGGCGGCTCCCAGGGTGACACAGTCGATCTTCACACCTTCTTCCCGGAGGAGCTGTTTCATCTCCTCTGGGTCGGCTTCCCCATAATCGTTGGAAACACCGGCGTTGCAGGGCCAGATCTCAAAGTTCTCCACCCCTAGGGTTTTGCCAAGTTTTACAATCTCCCGAAAAGAGCAAACGTCGCCTAAAGCCTGTCCAGAAATCCCCAATTTCATGTTGGACTCCTCCTACCATTTAAAGATGACTTTGATTTGTTTTTCAGGATACTGGAGCAGCTGCTGAAAAGCCTCCCCCAGTTCCTCAAATTTCCGAACATGTGTGATCAGCGGCCGGATCTTGATTTTGCCCAGCTCCACCTGCTCCAAGACAAATTTTCCTTTTTCACGAATGATCTCCAAGTCGTTCACAGGGCCCACCATGGTCAGATCCCGTGACTGGAACACATAGGGGCTAAACTTTCTGCCCTGTTCCGGATGACCATAGGAGATGATGAGCCCTCCTTTTCTGGTGGCCCTCATCAGCTGAGTGACAGTGGGCTCTCCGGGCAGAATGTCGTCGCCCATCATCACAACGCTCACGTCCGCCGGGATCATTTTTTCCAAGTCCTCCGGGGAGAGCTTTGCCGGGTCATACACCTGGTCCGCGCCCAAAGTCAACGCCAGATCTCGGCGGCTTTCGTACAGATCCCATCCGATCACATGGCTGTATCCCAAACACTTGGCGTATTGGATCAGCACTTGACCGCTGGGACCCAAACCGCAGACCGTCAGGTTTTTACGCTGTGGTCCCGGAGGATTGAGCATCAAGGCCCGGCAGGAAGCGATGACCAGCTCTAAGACAGGCGCCTCCTCAATGGAAACTGTTTTGGGAACGGGGAACATGGCCACTTTCGTGGGGTCCACCGCTTGATATTCCCCAAAGGCTCCCAAGCTGCACCAGAAAGAGACTCTGTCTCCCGGGGCAAAACCCTTTACCTTTTTCCCTGCTTCCACAACTACGCCGCAGGCCTCGTGGCCAAATACCAGGGGAGGTGAATAGGCTTCATGTCCATGGTAGATTCCTGGATCGGAACCGTTGCACAGGCAGGCGGATTCGATTTTCAGCAGGACTTGGTCTTCTGTGGGAACCGGCACAGGGACCTCACGGTACTCCAGTTTTTCCCAATCTTTCAACACCCAGGCTTTCATCTTGCCAGTTTGCTGCACGCTAATCCCTCTCTTCTCCCAATATGATTTTCTTACCTTTTTCGTTTGCGAGATAGCTCTATAAAATGTCTGATTTTGGTGGACCTCTTTTCTTGTTCCTGCATTGTTATGGTAGCAAAGCTGATGGCAGAGCACAATCTCTTATTGTGTTCCCTTTTTATACAATTGTTTTATCTCTAACAGGTGTGACGATCTTCCCAACACCAAGTTGAAATCTAAAAAACATTGCTTTATAATCTACTGTAACTTGATATTGTTTTGCTTTTGGGCAGATGTACTTTCCAGGGTGAGTATTTCCCCCAAAAAGAATTGGCTTTTTTCTTTCAGAGAAAGGAACCTTGCGATGCATCGTATAGAACATCTGGACATAGACACCCATCACGAGATCGACCATGTCGTCTACCAGGCAGGGGATTCCAAGCGTTGGGTCATCCTGTGTTTTTCCACGGAGTGTATGGTTTTGACCAAGGCAGGTATCCAGCTGGCAAAACCAGGAGATTGTTTTATAAAGACCCCTTCGTTTATCGAGCATCATTTTGCTCCTAAAAACGCGGAAACTGGTTTCATTAACGATTGGATCCACGTGGTCTCAGACACGTTGGGTGACCTGGTAGACGCTCTCGCCCTTCCCACCAACGAGCTGATCCACACCCAAAACCCCCTGATTTTAAGGACCTATCTCTGCAAACTGATCCACGAGAGAAACGCACTTTATCCTTTTTGGGAACAGAAGTGCAGTAATATTGTGGAGGCCATGCTAATTTCCTTGGGGAGAACCTACCAGGAATTGCAGACGGATGACCCAAAGCAGTACCGGGAAAGCCTATTGGAGCTTCGCAATTATGTGAGAGAACACCTGGACAGTCCCTGGAACGTGACAAAGATGGCCCAGAAAGCCGGGCTGAGCAACAGCCGGTTCTCGGTGCTGTACAAAAAGAGATTCGGGCGTGGCCCAAACGACGACTTGATTGAGATGCGGTTGGAACAGGCAAAGATCCTTTTGATTTCCACAAATAAGTGCTTGGCGGATATCGCACAAATTTGCGGCTTTCAAAACGAGTTTTACTTTTCTAGAATCTTCAAATCCCGAGTCAATATCAGCCCGGGAGCTTATCGGAAACAGTTGTAGCCCAGCCGATTTTCCCCCTGTGCGATGGAAATCTTATTTCAAACTGCAAAGATCCCCATGGGATTGCTCAAAAAGCATCCCATGGGGATCTTCATTATTTCAGTTCACCGAAAAATTAGTTGTGCCAAGTTGTCCAGATTTTCTACGATATCCGTGGTTCCCTGGGCCATTTTCCACTCCATAATGGCGCCTAGTACCGTCATGATATAACATCCCAACAGATCCCGGGCGCTTTTTTCGCCGGTGATCTCCCCCGCTTCGATAGCCTCGCTTAGCAAATCCAGCTCCTTCTGGGTATTCTCTGCGGTGCGCAGCAAGTTTGTCCCTTGATTGTTCATGTCCGCCACCATGGCGTGATAAAAAATATCACATCCTATTGACTGGATCACCAAGGCGTGCTCATGCAGCAATTTCAGGAACCGCTCCTTGGGAGACTGCCCCAGGTCAGCGGGAAATTCCACTGTGGTATCGATCTTATGAGACAACCAGTAGGTGATCAAATCATCTTTGCTGCGAAAATGATGGTAAAACGATCCTTTTGTCACCCCGCATTTTTGGCAGATCATGGGGATATTTACATTTTCATAGCCGTGCTCACGGATAAGTCCGATGGCGGCGTTAGACATTTCATCTTTTGTCACGATCATGATATCATCTCCATCTGGTATCATACCAAGAAATATGCCTTCTGAACAGATGGAAATTCTGCACAAACATACTGGAGTATGTTTAGCGAAAACAGGAAACTTTCCACTCCTCCTTGACTTTTTATGAAATAAGACATATACTCGTCTCAAAAACATACCGCAGTATGTTTTCTGCGAATTCCTATGAGGAGGATGGCCTATGCTATATAACGGTTTACACGATCCCGTTTATGAAAAGCCTTATACCGACGTGGAGGAATGGCGTGACAAGCCTGTTCGTCACTATTATGTCCACGGCGGTTTCAAAGGGACAGAGGTGCGGTTCGCTCTGTACTTCCCGGAAAAAATGAAGTATGAAAATCGATTTTTCCAGTATCTGGCCCCTATTCAAGGGGACGAGAACGCCGCGCAAAATTATGGCTGGATCGAAGACAAAATCAGCTTTTCCATCCTCCATGGAGCGTACTATGTAGAATCCAATATGGGCGGAGATTCCTCCGGCGCTATGGGTGACCCCACCATCATTGTTACCTCCAGCGCCGCCACCGCCCAGTACTCTCGCCAGATAGCTCAGCGGCTCTACGGTCCCCACAGACCTTGGGGCTATGTGTTCGGCGGCAGCGGAGGCGGGTACAAAACACTGGGCTGCATTGAAAATACCCAGGATGTATGGGATGGCGCCGTTCCCTTCGTCATCGGTACCCCTCGAACCATCCCCAATGTGTTTATGGCACGCGTGCACGCCATGCGCATCTTAAGGGACAAATTCCCGCAGATCGTCGACGCTTTGGACCCCGGAGGCAGCGGGAATATGTACGCCGGTCTCAATGAAGAAGAAACCGCCGCGCTTCGGGAGGTCACCTACATGGGCTTCCCACCCAAAACTTGGTTTGCCTGGGATCAGATCGGTGACGGAGCTCTGTCACTGCTGCTCTACGCGGTGTATCAGTGTGATCCAGGCTATTTTGACGATTTTTGGAAACTTCCCGGATATCTTGGAGCTGATCCCAACTCCTCTGCCTGTCGTGACCGGCTCCAACTTCCCACCCAGATAGAGGCCGTTCTTTCTCAAGATTCAGACGCCGCTGGGGAACTGGAACACGCTTCTGCAATCCAACATACCGGCGTTGACGAAGCCTGGAGAGATTACATCAAGAAAAACAAACTTCCCGGTGTGCCCTGTCTCCGTTTGAAAGATACTCCTCCTGAAGGCGCCTATCTTCAAGGGTTGTATCTGATCTTCCAATCCGGGGCCCTAGCGGGAATGAAATTACCGGTGGACAAACTCATTGGGAATGTGGCAGTTCCCGTACTGGCTCCCACTCTGGATCTGACCACCGCTTTGCAGGCTGTCCAGCCGGGAGATCAAGTGATCCTTGATAACTCCGATTATATTGCTTTGCAGACCTACTACCGTCACCAAGTACCCACTCCCGATTACAAGGCGTGGGATCAATTCCGAGACAAAGACGGCCAGCCCATCTATCCTCAGCGGCCCATCCTTGCCCCGGAACTGTTGGCGAGAAACGCCTCCGGCTATCCCCAAAACGGCAATTTTCACGGAAAGATCATCATTCTGGAATCCATGCTGGATGAGTGCGCCTATCCCTGGGGCGCGGATTGGTATCTCCACAAAGCTGTGGAAACCAAAGGCCCCCAAGCCCTCCAGGACATGCGGGTGTGGTTCACCGACAACGCTATGCATGGGGACTCCGAAAATACCGCCAACAACAATCGAATCGTCAGTTATCTGGGCGAACTGTACCAGGCGCTTCTGGACGTTTCCGCCTGGGTAGAAAAAGGAGTAGAGCCTGCTCCCAGTACAGTTTACCACTATGAGGATGGACAGATCTATCTGCCAGCTACCGCTTCAGAGCGAAAGGGCATCCAACCCGTGGTGGACTTGGAAATCTCCGGCGGCAAAGTGGTCACAGTTAAAACAGGAGAACCGGTAACCTTCACCGCGAAAGCCGCAGTCCTTTCAGGAGCTGGTGAGCTTACCGGCATCGACTGGGATTGGTACGGCGATGGCAATTACGTTGCCGGTCCAGAACTCACTTTCCAGGACGAGGGGAAATCCTCCGCAGTTGTGGAAACCCAATTTCTCTACTCTCAGCCTGGGATTTACTTCGTAGCCGCGCGGGCTACGTCCAACCGCAGCCCTAAAGACAAATACACCCAGGTTAAAAATCTGGATCGTGTACGAGTCATCGTAACAGCGTAAGGAGGCAGATGTCGTGAGTAAAAAAACAAGAAAGGAAGGCTGGATCGTCCCTGGCCGGGAAAAATTGGCCATGGTGTTCGGCAACGGAAGCTCCGCCGCTTTAAACCAATTCGTGCAGGGATTCTTGTCCGTATACATTCTGATGGTGGGCATCAGCCCCATGATAGCCGCGGCAGTTCTGCTGGTCCTGAAAGCCTGGGACGCCGTCAACGACATGATCTTCGGTTTCCTGGTGGATAAATACCGTTTCAAGCCTGGAAAAAACCCCTTTACCAAATGGCTGTTCTCCGGACGGTACATGCCTTGGTTCCGCGTGATGTTCCTCATCATCCCCATTGGTACAATGGTTCTGTTCACCATCAACACAGGAGCTCCCATGTGGCTGCGGGTCGCTCAATATTGCCTGGGTTACTTTCTGTTTGATCTCGGCATGACCTGCACCGGCGCCTACAGCCTGCTCCCTCTCTCTACCACCGACAATTTTGACGAGCGGAATTTTATCCTGTCCTGGAACGGTTTGGGCCAGGGTTTCGGCGCTCTTCCTGTGGTATTTTTGGGAACCATGATGATTACTGGTTCGATGGGATATGGAGGCGCTGCAGCGGTGTTCTCCCTGCTGGCCATTGTCCTTGCACTGATCCCCTCCCTGGTGGTAAAAGAACGCAACGTCATGAAGGTTACCCCTGAGGCTCGGGAAAAATATACGCTCCGGGCCATGCTGGGAGTGCTGAAGAAAATGCCGGAACTGACACTGCTTTTGCTTGGCACCCTGTTGTGGGGACTGTTCTACACTACCGGCTACACCATGTTCGTGGCCTATTACATTTTCGACGACGCCAACCTGAGCGTGATCATGGCGCTGCTGGGCGTGATTCCCACTGTCATTATGGTCCCCCTGCTGCCCATAATCTTCAAACGAGTGGATAAAATCGTGGTAGCTCGTATTGCGTGTATCACTTTCGCCTTGTGTGGCATTTTGATCTGCTTACTGGGACCGGAGATGCTCCGGCAGAACCTTTTGGTACTGTACATCCTTACCATGGTACAGACCTTGGGGTATACCATGGTCATGTTCTCCTGTTCTCAGCTTCCTCCCGACTTGGCTGAGATGGCACGTTACCGCACCGGTCAGGATGTCGGCGGCATCGTTTCCGCTTCCTATAATTTCATCACCAAACTGGTAAATTCTCTGGTTTCCAGTGTGTCTCTTCTGATTTTAGGAGCATATGGGTTCCAGTCAGTTGAGGCAGCTTCCTTTGAAGAACTGGCTCAGCTCAACGCCCAAGGAGTAGGAGTCCAGACTCAGCGAGCTCTGGAAGGCCTTTGGAATGTTGCCTATCTGTTTCCCCTGATTGGGTTCGCGGCAGCGGCTCTGGTATTTTTCTTTGTCCGAGTGGATCGCCGGAAAGTGCGGGTCTACATGCGCATCAACAGTGGTCACATCACACGAGAAATGGGCGAGCAGGAACTGGCCAAGATCCACAAATAACGCTTTCAAACTATTTTATCGTACTTTTTCCATCTATCATCTGTTTCTTTATTAAGAGGACGCCCTCTCCCCTGACAATGGAGAGGGTTCCTTTTTTATAGATCGCCCTCCCTTATCAGCTGCTTTTTAACCCCCCAAGGGAAACAGGTCCCTCACTTCTAATGGACAGTTTTACCTCTTGCTATCTTCATAGGCCTCTCATTTTTCACAAGGACTTCTTTTTCAGTGGAAAAGTTCTCCCCTGAGCAAAGGACTTAAACGGACATGTATTTCATTTTACAGGCAGCAAAAAAAGCCCCGGAATTCCGAGGCTTTTTCTTATTGGTGTGAAGCTGTTACACCTTCCGCAGCCGCACGGCCATGTACTCTTTGCCAGGCAGCTCCACCCGGAACTTCCCGGTGTGAACACCCATGTCAGTGACGGTCATCTCCCAGGTGTCGATCACTTCCACTTGCCAGTTTCCTTCCTTGCGGAAATCCCGGAAGCTGGGCCGACCAAATCCGTAGTAGTGGATCTCGTAACCGCCCTCCTGGTTAAAGGGCATATCCGGCACACCCACCACTTCATCGAAGGCGCCTTCTCCCCGGCGGAGTCCCAGGCCAGGCGTCTCACAGAGGATCTGGTGAAGGAACTTGATCCGCTCCGGGCTTTCGCCGTGAAGCTCTCCCCCGTGGCTCCACCACAGGATGTCGTTCTCCGGGTCCACGAAGGTTTCCCCGTGGCCGGCATATCCGCCTCGGAGAGAGGCTTCCCAGAACCGACGGGTCAGCTCCTGGCCGGAAATATTTCCCCAGCCCATGTCGATGTTACCCTCATAGGCGATCTCGTCCCACACCACCGGCTTGCCGTAGCGGGTGCGGTACTCGTCGGTGTACTCCACGTGGCGGTACAGGTCCTGGCGCTGCATGGAACAGTGGGTAACCCAGGGCCGGGTGTAGTCGTAAAAGGCAATGCAGTTGTGCACCGACCGCAGATGGTTGTAGGGATCTTTCTTGCACAGCAAGTCAGCGTAGTGCTCCCAATCCTCCAAAGTCTTTTCCTTCAGCAGGTCGTACTCGTTTGCCAGGCTCCACCACAGGTTCCGATAGGCGGAGAACCGGGCGATGCAGTAGTTCCAGTACAGGTCATCCTGCTCCCGGGTCATGGAGGAGAATCCCCACCGGTCGTAGGGGTGCATAACGATCAAGTCCGCTTCGATGCCCCGGTCCCGCAGCTGGAGGATCGCCCGCTCCACCCGACGAAAATGCTCCGGGTTAAACCGGGTAAAATCCCAGTGATTGTCGGAGAAATCTACAAAGTAGGAGAAATTCTCCTCCGTCAGACCGGACGCGTCCACCGGAGTGCCCTCGTAGGGGAAAGTCTGAGGATCCTTGAAGTTGTGGATGTAATGCTTGGGGAACACGCAGAAGCGCATCTTGTTGAAATACCCCTTGTCCAGCTCCTTCAAGGTCTTTTCAATCACCTCATCAGGCTGATGAGGCCACACATAGCAGGTGGTACCCACGGAATAGTAGGGGGTAGCGTCCTCATAAGTAAAGTGATGGCCATTTGCCACCCGCACCGGGCCATGGTTGTTCCCTGTGGCGGGAGTGACTGTAAAGCTGCCGGAAGTCTCCGCTTGAGGGAAGCTGCCGGTGGTTTCATAGGTGTACTCTCCCTCAAAGGAGGGCATAAAGCGCACCTTGTACACACCCTCCCCGTCGTAGAAGCCCTGGGCCTCCACGGTCTCGTTCTTTCCACGGAAGGTACCCTTCACCCACTGGTCCACAAAGGGGTTGCCCTCCTTGGGGCCTTCCAAGGTCACTTCCAAAACGTCCCAACGTTCCACTTGCATTGTGTAACTCCTCCTTGTTTACGATCTGGGGCGGTTCAGCAACATGGCCACCGCCTGTTTCCACCCGGCGTATTTCGCCTGGCGGGTCTCTTCTTCCATTTGAGGGGTGTAGTTTTGACGCCGCACCCCCTGGAAGACCTCTTTACTATACACTCCCGCGGCAATGCCCGCACAGAAGGCCGCTCCCATGGCGGAAAGCTCCTCCCGTTCCGGCACGGCTACGGGGATCCCCAAAATGTCGCTTTGGAACTGCATCAGATACCGGTCCTTGGTGGGGCCGCCGTCCACTCGGAGCTGGTCGATCTCTACCCCGGCTTCCTGACCCATGGCCTGGATCACGTCGGTGATCTGGTAGGCGATGCATTCCTCCGCCGCTTTCACGATCTCCGCTCGGCCGGTGGTGCGGGACATGCCGCAAATCACGCCTTTGGCGCCGCTGTCCCAATAGGGAGCGCCTAAGCCGGTAAAGGCGGGAATCAGGTAGGTGGTGTCCGAAGGGTCCGCCTGCTGGGCCACAGGCCCCGCCTCTTTGGAGGAGGAGAGCAACCCCAGGTCCTCCACCACCCATTTCGTCACCGCGCCGGTGTAGTTGATATTCCCTTCCAGCACGTAACTCACCTTGCCCTCCATACCCCAGGCCAGAGAGGTGACCACCCCCTGCTGGCTGAACACTGGCTTTTCCCCAATGTGCATCATCACGCTGGAACCAGTGCCGTAGGTGGCCTTGATCATTCCAGGCTTGTGGCATCCCTGACCAAACAGGGCCCCGTGGGAATCCCCCAGCACACCCCGAATGGGAACTGGGTGAGACAGCAAGCCTTCCAGGTCGGTCTCGCCGAAGTCACCGTCACTGAAACGCACCTGGGGCAATATTCCCACAGGGACTCCAAACAACTTGCAAAGCTCTTCGTCCCACTCCAAGGTGGTCAGGTTAAACAGCTGGGTACGGGAGGCATTGGAGTAGTCGGTGGCAAAGACCTTCCCACCAGTGAGCTTGTACACCAGCCAAGCGTCGATGGTGCCAGCGCACAGGTTTTTCCCAGCTAGTTCCGGGGTGTTTTCCAGCAGCCAAGCCCACTTGGCCGCTGGAAAATAGGGGGACAAGTTCAGTCCAGTTTTTTTCCGCACCAGCTCCCCCTGGTTCTGGATCCGGTCGCAAATTCCCTGAGCTCGAGCACACTGCCACACCACAGCGTCCGCCACAGGCTGGCCTGTGTCCCGGTACCACACTAGGGCCGTTTCCCGCTGATTGCTGATCCCCAAAGCCGCAATGCTGGCCGGGTCGGCGGCAGTCTCCTCCAAAAGAGCCTTCACCGCGGCGAGGGCGTTGCGGTAGATCTCCATAGGGTCGTGAGAGACCCAGCCCTGGCTGTTGATCTTCTGCTCATGGGGCAGGTCGTGGCGGCCCAGCAGCTCTCCCCGCTCATCAAACAGCAGCGCCTTGGTGCCGGAAGTGCTTTGATCGATGGCCAGTACTGTTTTGCCGCTCATTCTAAAACCTCCCGGACCGCCTGGGCGATCCCCTGGGCGTCCAGTCCGTAGTGGTGGAACACCTCCGAGGATTTCCCGGCAATAGCAGGTTCATCGGGCAGGGCCAGATTCTTCACTTTCACAGGACAGATCTCGCCTACCACTTGGCTGACCATGCTGCCCATGCCTCCCAGAAGGCTGTGTTCCTCCACAGTGACGATGGCACGGGTCTCTCGGGCGGCCTTTTCTACCGCATCCCGGTCCAGGGGCTTGACGCAGTACATATCCAGCACCCGGGCAGAGATACCCTGTTCTGCCAGCAGCGTCGCCGCGTCCAGCGCGGGATGGACCATCTCTCCGCAGGCGATGAGGGTCACGTCACTTCCCTCCTTCACCGTGATAGCTTTGTCCATCTGGAAGGTTTCCGGCACACCATCATACACGTCCTCCACGGCGTTACGCCCCACCCGGATATAGGCGGGGTCATTGTCCTTCACCAGGACTTCCATCAGAGCTTGAGTGAGATACCGATCACTGGGCAGATATACCCGCATTCCGGGAATAGATCCCAAAGTGGCAATGTCCTGGGCGCTGTGATGGGTCATGCCTAGCGCCCCGTAACTGACGCCGCCGGAGATACCGATCAATTTCACGTTTGTGTGGGAATAAGCCACGTCCACCTTCACCTGCTCCATGCTGCGGGTGGAGAGGAAACTGGCGGGAGAGGCGGCAAAGGGACGCAGCCCGCCCGGAGCCATGCCCGCTGCCATGGAAACCAGATTTTGTTCCGCGATGCCCACCTCCACGAACTGCTCCGAGTAAGCCTGAGCGAAGGGCGCCAGAGAGGCGGAGCCCCGGGAATCGCTGCACAGCACGGTGATGTTCTTGTCCTCTTTGGCCTGTTCCATAAGTACCTGGCAGATCACCTGCCGGTTAGGGATGGTGTTGCTCATGCTCTCGCCTCCTTTTCCAGCAGTTCCTGCTTGGCAGCCTTATATTCTTCCGGAGTGGGCACTTTGTGGTGCCACTCCGCCTTGTTTTCCATGAAGGACACACCGCAGCCTTTCACCGTGTCCGCGATGATGACCGTGGGCTTGCCCTGGAACTCTTTGGCCTCCTGGAAAGCCCGTTCCAGGTCCTTCACATCGTTGCCTTTGGCGTGGAGGGTATGCCAACCGAAAGCAGACCAGCGGTCGTCCTGGCTGTCCTGGGACATGACCTCTTCCGTGCCGCCGGAGATTTGCAGCCGGTTCCGGTCCACAACAGCGCAGAGGTTATCCAGCTTGTAGTGACCGGCGGCCATGGCGCCTTCCCAGACGGAACCCTCCGCCAGCTCGCCATCGCCCATGACCACATAGACCCGGTAGCTTTTGTTTTGGCGTTTTCCTGCCAAAGCCATACCCACCGCCACGGAAAGACCGTGGCCCAGGGAGCCGGAGTTCATCTCAATGCCTGACACCTTGTTGTTGGGATGTCCGATGTATTTCGTCCCGAACTGGGAGAAGGTCTGAAGCTCCTCTTCCGGGATAAAACCTTTATCACAGAGCACGCTGTACAGTGCTTCCACAGAGTGACCCTTGCTCAAAATGAAATGGTCATGGTCCTCTGAGGAAAAATTCTCCGGATCTACATCCATCACCCGGTTGTACAGCACGTTGAGGATATCACACACGGAGAAATCTCCGCCGATATGGCCGGTCTTGGCCCGGTAGACCATATCCAGCACCTGCCGCCGCAGGGCATAGGACTTTGCCTGCAATGTCATATCCACACCCCCTCATTCCCCACGGAGGTAGGCTTTCACCTGTTCCTCATTGTCGTCGTACAGGTCGGGCTGGATACCCAAATATTTGCAGGCTTCATACAGCACCGGCACCACGTCCTTGTGAATGCCCACGCAATGGTGGATATAGGGTCCCTCCACCAGCTTGGCTTCCAGGCGCTTCCAGTTCTCCACCTCTACCCAAAGGTAGGTACCCTTGGTATAGGGGCCGTCGATGCCCTCAGCTCGCCCCAAAAGCAAGCTGTATTCTCCGTTGTCCCCGTCGAACCGGCACAGAGTCACCGGGCCGTGTTTAGCTTCCGCTTCCACAGCGCCGGGATGGTCAAAGGCCAAAGGATACCCGATTGTGGGCTTTTCTTTAGCGCAGGACAAAGGCCAGGGACCGCAGTGCTGCAAAAGCTCCCCGTTCTCGTTATCAGGGTGGCGCACAGTCCAGTCAGCGAAGAAGGAAGGAGTGCGGTTCAAATCGGCGGCTTCCGCCAGCAGGGCGGTGATGGCCCCGTGAATGTCCGTCTCGCACACCACCGGGATGCCTTCCTCGTTCATCAGGGAGTTGGCCGCGCAGGGCATGATCCCCAGCTCCCCCTGCAAAGCGTTCCAGCACTGAATGGCCACAGCGTTGCAGCCATACTTTGCTGCCAAGCGCTTCATGGCCACTTTCAAGGCCGCCACGTTTTCCAGCTCGTTTTCCTTGATGGCGATGTTCATGGTCTCCTTGCAGTAATCCATGACAGCCTTCACTTCCGTGGCTTCCTCTTTGGCCTTATTCACTTCCTCGGTCAGCTCCGGCAGTGGGATGGGGGACAGCTGAATGTTGAACTTCTCCAACAGTTCCCCCTCATTGCACATGGTGGACCAGAAGTCGAAGGGCCGGGGAGCGATCTGCAAGATGCGGGTATGGCGGAACACTTTCACCACGTTGCACACCGCCAGAAAATCCTTCACGCCCCGCTCAAATTCCGGGTCGGTGAGACGGCAGTTGGTCATATAAGTGAAGGGAACCTGGAACCGGCGCAGCACCTTGCCTGTGGCGAACAGTCCGCACTGACTGTCCCGCAGCCGGATGCCGTTTTCGTCGGGGCGCTCGTCCCGGGGCCCCCACAGCAGCACCGGTACTCCCAGTTCCCGGGCCAGGCGGGCCACTACGTATTCCGTACCGAAATTACAGTGGGGCACGAAAAGGCCGTCCACCTTCTCCCGGCGGAATTTCTCCAAAATGGGCCCAACATCCTTGTCGTCATAAAGCAGGCCCTCAGGGTTGATGTCGTCGATGTCTACAAAGGACACCCCCAGCTCCTGGAGCCGGTCCCGGGTAAGTCCCCGGTATTTGATGGCGTCCGGCGCACTGAAAATGCTCCGTCGGGTAGGCGCGTAGCCTAATTTGATCGTCGTCCCTTTCATGGGACCATCCTCCTTTTCTATTTTAGAAACAGTAGTCGATCCATTATCCCGCGGAGCATTGAAAAAAGGTCACGCCTCTTCCGATAGATCCCTTACACTGTCCCGCTGGATAAACGAACTGCGGATCTCCATTTTTACACAGCAGGGCATACCATCCTTGACCAGTTCCATCAGACACCGCACCGCCGCGATGCCCATGTGGTAATTGTGGACCTTCACCGTGGTGAGGGGAGGATTGGAAATGGCACAGAAAGGCAGGTCGTCAAAGCCTACCACCGACACGTCCTCTGGCACCTGGTAACCGTTTTGCAGCAGCGCCCGGATCGCCCCCAGAGCAATCATGTCATTATCGGCGAAAAAGGCTGTGGGCAGGTCCGGTTCCTTTTGCAGGATACCGCTCATGTCCGCGCAGGCCCCTTCCATACTGGGAGTCAGACAGAAAGTGTACTCCGGATCAAACTCCAACCCATTTTCGTGGAGAGCCCGCAGATATCCCTCCTCCCGAAACAGGAAGTTGTTGATACCATAGCTGCCCTTCAAATGGCCGATCTTTTTGTGACCCTTCTGGATCAGGTATTCCACGGCCTGCCCTGCGGCAGCGCTGTTGTCGATAAGCACCGCGCTGAAGTCCAGGTCCCTATACCAGTTGTCCAGCATCACCACCGGAGCCACCGCGTCCTCAAACCTGCGAGCCTCCTCTTCCTCCAGCTCTGTGGCCAGAATCAGCAGTGCCCGGGAAGGATCGCTGCACAGCTCCCGCATCCGCTCCTCATAGTCCGGCGCGTCCTTGGCGAGGTTGTAAACCAACGTGTCAAAACCGTAGTTGCGGCCTTCCGCCTCCACCCCCGCGATCAGCGAGGAAAAGAACGGGGAATCGTTCACCACCGCACCGCTGGTCTTATACACCACCAGTTTGATCCCACTCACTCTGCACTCGGACAGATAGCCCGTCTCACGAGCCACTTTCAAAACTTTCTCCGCCGTCTCCTTGCTGACGCCCCGCTTGTTATTCAGCGCATTGGAGACCGTGGCCTGAGAAAAACCAGTCAGCTCGCTGAGTTTTTTGATATTTACCCTCATGAATGACGCTCCCTTCGTAGCCGCAAACCTCAATAATCCGATTTCGCGCATCTGGAATTCTATGTCAAATTATACCCTCCGCCGCGGCGTTGAGCAAGGGAGTGTGTAAATCTTGTGCTTAATTTTTACTAATTCATTTACCCCCTTCCGTAGTTCAGCTTCAATTTGCAGAACATGTCCTCCAAAATGAAGCGAGTGTTGATATCATCGTAGATCCGGATCTTCCGGCCAGTACCGGTAAAATGGTAGCCCATGTTCTCGTCGATCACGGGAGCCTCCCCCTCATGGGACAAGAAAGTCTGAGAGTTGAGCAGCAGCCCTACCGTGGGTGAATCCCCCAGACACCAGCACTCCCCGCTGGGCCATTCGCCGTTTCCGGGAAGGGACGCCAGGAATTCCATCATCTGGTCGAACAGATACCGGCCAATCTTGCCATAGGGACGGACCTTTTCCTCCAACTCCGCAAAAGACACCAGCATCTTGCTGTACACGTTGATGGGCACCTGCCACAGCTCGATGGGAGACTGCATGATCACATTGGCCGCCTTGATGTCGTTGCTCAGATTGAACTCCGATCCTCCCTCGGGATACTTTCCGCCGCCGATCCAGATCACTTTTACCCGCCCAGCGATGGCAGGCTCATGGAGATAGGCACAGGCCATATCGGTAAGAGGACCCAAAAAGATGACATACAAGGGCTTGGGGTCATCCTTCATGGCTTCTTCCACAATGAGCTGAGCGCCGGGGGAATACTCGTAGTCCGTTTCGCTTTTGATCGCTTCCTGTGCTCCAGGATAGACTCCTACCTTCCCAGTGAGATCCATCAACTCCAGCACCTTATAGCACTCATCCACACTTTCCTGGGTGGACTCCGTAGTGCGCCGAGTGCCGAACTGAGCGCCGATCATGCCCTTGATGTCAAACTTGGGCGTCAGCAGGGCGTGAACAATGCAAAACTGATCGTCCGCTTCGTTTTTTGCGTCCGAGTTGATGATCAACCGCAGCTTCTGATCTTCTTTCACAAGGTACTCGTACATGCTCTCTCTTCCTTTCTATGATTGTTTTTATATAAATTTTTATATAAAATTTAATTTCAACGACAGTATAGCACACCCATTTTCTCATTGTCAATCGCAATAAGCTAAATCTTTTCCCGATATTTTTATAAGACTTATTGGCTTAACTGCTTAATTCAAGGCCTAGCCTCCCAATTTTATCTCCTAAATTATTTTATAAAATTTTATATTAACAATAAAAAACAGCCCCTGTTCAAACAAATTGTCTGAACAGGGGCCTTTAGACTCCTTCTTTACCCGCCAGCCTCATGGGTCTGACGGTATTGGCGAGGTGTTTCCTCTTTAAACTGGCGAAATATTCGGCTGAAATATCCCGCATCCTCAAATCCGCACTCCATGGCAATCTCTGTAACGCTGCGACTTGTGGAGCAAAGCAGCTCCGCCGCGCACTCTACGCGGTAATAGTTTAAATAGTTAACCGGGGTGCGGCCTGTGATCTGCCGGAACACCCGGCAAAAATATTTTGGTTCCATCGCGGCCTCAGCAGCCAGGTCTTCCAGACCCAGAGGCTTCCCGTAATCCGACCGGATACGCCGCAGCACATTTTTTACCGCCTTAGTCCGGCGGACGTCTTTGGTGGAACCCTCATCGGCAGGGGTATACAGTTTGTGGGTCAGCAACTCTCCCCAAAGCTGCCACGACAGCCCTACAATGGTGAACTCATACCCTGGCTTCTGTGTTTCCATGGCCCAAACCATCTGGCTGATCATCTCCGCCGCGGGTGTACCGGCAGGGAAGTTCCCTTCCAGTCTTGCGCCGCTGTCGATCAGCCTCCGGATCTGCTGACCGCAGGTGGTAGCGCCCACCAGGAACCGTTCCAAATCAAACACCAGGCATCCATACACACAGTTTTCCGGAACTCCCCCATGGATAGCCCCGTCACTGATCATCGCGCAATCCCCTTTTTCCATCCGGAACGTTTCTCCCTCCACCGAAAGGGTCAACGCTCCTTCTTCGATCAGGATCAGCTCGTGCTCCATGTGCCAATGAAACGGCATTTCATACCGGGGGTGATTTCGATCCACATGGTACAGCTCCATGGGGAAATCAAAGGTGCCCCGCACCTCGTTCTCATGACTGGCCAAATACCGCATGAACCCACCTCCAAAAAGTGAATATTCTCCTAATATTTTCGATTATATCCCAAGACAGAAGGATTTTCAATGGGATATAATGCAACTATACAGAATATGAAAGGAGCGTCCCGACATGGACATAGATCTCATCAAAGAACAGATCTGCGACGTGTGCCACAAGACCTGGCAGCTGGGCTGGGTAGCCGCCAACGACGGCAATGTTTCCGCCAAGCTGGAGGACGGTACCATCCTGTGCACCCCCACGGGCATGAGCAAAAGCTTCATCACCCCGGAAAAACTTCTCCGTATCGACAACCAGGGGAACATCCTGGAAGGCATGGAAGGACTGCGTCCTTCCAGCGAGATAAAAATGCATCTGCGCTGCTATGAAAAACGGCCTGACGTGTTCAGCGTTATCCACGCTCACCCGCCGGGAGCTACCGGCTTCGCCGTGGCCCACAAAGCCATGGACATGTACAACATGATCGAGGACGTGGCGGTGATCGGCAGTGTACCCCTCACCCCCTACGGCACTCCCAGCACCTCGGAAGTACCCGACGCCATCGAGCCTTACCTGGAGGAACACGACGTAATGCTCCTGGAAAACCACGGAGCTCTGGCAGTGGGCAGTGACGTGATCACCGCCTTCTACCGGATGGAAAGTTTGGAACTGTGGGCCAAGATCACCATCAACGCGGTGATTCTGGGCGGCAGCATGGACATCAGCCGTGAAAACATTCAGAAACTGATCGACCTGCGAGGCTTCTACCGGGTGACCGGACGTCATCCCGGCTATAAGAAATTCGACAACGGATTGAGGTGACGGTTTATGCTGAAAGGGATCCCGCCTATCCTTTCCCCGGAGCTTTTAAAAGTGCTGGCCGAAATGGGCCACGGTGACGAGATCGTCCTGGCCGACGGAAACTTCCCGGCGGAAAGTATGGGCAAAAACGCAATTGTCATCCGTGCGGACGGCCACACGGTGCCGGAGATTCTGGACGCGGTACTGACTCTGCTGCCCTTAGACAAGTACGTGGAGCAGCCCGCAGCCCTGATGGAGGTGGTCCCCGGCGACCCGGTGATTCCCACCATTTGGGAGGAGTATCGGACGCTGCTGGAAAAGAACGGGGAAGACCCTCAGGCAGTGGAAATGATGGAACGCTTCGCCTTTTATGAGCGGGCCAAAAAAGCCTATGCCATCGTGGCCACGGGGGAGACCGCTATTTACGCCAACATCCTTTTAAAGAAAGGAGTGGTCACATGAAGCGGGTCCTGGCCTTTGACCTGGGCGCTTCCAGCGGCAGAGCACTCCTGGCGGAATACGAAAATCACCGCATCACCTGCCAGGAAGTCCATCGCTTCGAGAACAATCCTCGGGAGAAGGACGGCTGCCTTCGCTGGGACTTTCAGGACCTGATGCAGAACATCCGCCTTGGACTGGAAAAAGCCGGCCAGGTAGACAGCATCGCTTTTGACACCTGGGGCGTAGATTTCGGCCTGCTGGACCAACAGGGAAACCTGCTGGAAGATCCCGTTCACTACCGGGACCAGCGCACCGATGGCAGTGTGGAAAAGGCGGAAAAGGTGCTGGACAAGGACAGCCTTTACGGCGAAACCGGCACCCAGATCATGAGCATCAACACCCTGTTTCAGCTGCTTGTCACAAAGGAAACGCAACCCCAGTTGTGGAAAAAGGTCCACCGAATGCTGTTTATGCCCGATCTGCTGGCCTATTCCCTGTGCGGGTCCCAGGCCTGTGAGACCACCATCGCTTCCACCAGCCAGCTGCTGGATCCTCGAACCAAAAGCTGGAGCCTTCCCGTTTTGGACACATTCCAGATTCCTCAGAGTCTTTTCCCACCCCTGGTGAAAAGCGGAAGCATCATCGGGGAATACCAGGGAGCCAAAGTGATTGCCGCCGCTGGCCATGACACCCAGTGCGCTGTAGCGGCTCTGCCTTCCCCGGAGAAGGACGCGGCGTTCCTCTCCTGCGGAACCTGGAGCTTGCTGGGATGCGAGCTGGATGAACCCATCCTCACCCGGGAAAGCCGGGAACTGGGTCTTTCCAACGAGGTGGGTGCCAACGGGAAAATCAACTATTTAAAGAATATTATCGGTCTGTGGCTCATTCAGGAGAGCCGCCGTCAGTGGCGCCGGGAGGGACAGGATCTCTCCTACGCCAAGCTGGAACAGCTGGCCCTGGAAGCCCAGCCCCTGCGCAGCTTCATCGATCCCGACGCGCCGGAATTCGCCCCGCCCGGAGATATTCCAGGACGAGTGCGTGATTTCTGCCGCCGTACTGGGCAGCCTGTACCAGAGACCGTTGGCCAGGTGATGCGGTGCATCTACGAAAGCCTGGCGCTGAAATATCGTTACGCCCTGGATCAGCTTTCCCAAGCCACGGGCAAGACCTTCTCTACCCTTCATGTACTGGGCGGCGGCACCAAAGACGGTTTACTCTGCCGCATGACTGCTGGCTGCACCGGACTCCCGGTGATCGCCGGGCCGGTGGAAGCCACTGCCTATGGGAATATCCTGATTCAGTTAATGGCCTTGGGAGAACTGGAAAGCATCGACGCCGGCCGGGAATTGCTGGCCCGCACCGAAGCTGTCACCCGCTACGAACCCCAGGGACACAATCTATGGAATGAAAGTTACACTTACTATAAAAAATTACTTGAAACATAACAAAGGAGGCAAATTTCATGTTGTATCCAAAAATCGGTATTCGACCCACTATTGACGGGCGTTGGGGAGGCATTCGGGAGAGCCTGGAAGAGCAGACCATGGCCATGGCCAAAAACGCTAAAGCCCTGATCGAGGAAAACCTGCGCTACCCCGACGGCACTCCTGTACAGTGCGTCATCTCCGATTCTACCATTGGCGGAGGCG
>UMIN01021503.1_pt1 | contig 41465 bp, 35 predicted proteins | sample 1965811 | NCBI WGS metagenome assembly UMIN01 (sample SAMEA4836123, study PRJEB28245) | human gut metagenome | biome: gut microbiome; material: fecal sample | place: Denmark | collected 2008
GAGCCTTGCCCTTTGTAAATCGGCAGAAAACATAAAATGCCACCCAATGCAGATTACGGGCAGTGAAAATGAAATGGAAGTTTCTTACAAAAAAGTCTTGCAAAGCAAGACTTTTTTTGATATAATCCAAAAGGGACTAAACTATTACTCTAACTTTCCTAACACGAGCAATCCTTTCTTCAAACGCGGAGGCAATTACAATAATGGTACGAATGCAGGCGTGTTCTATTTCAACAACAACAATGGTAATAGCAACAGCAACAATTCGTTCCGTCCGGTCTTGGTCGCACTTCGATACAACGAAAAATTCAAAAGAAGAATTTTTCTCCTAATAAAATATGTTTACGGACATATTTTAGGAAGTATCAAAGAAGTTTAGTTCCATTGGTACAAAAATCAATAAAACATAAAATAAAAACTATAAAACATAAAATGAAAAATAGATTTTACAAAAGTATTAGAGTAATTTTGTAAAGTAAAAAATGTACCATAAACACATTAAACAATAAATTTTAGTAAGTAATAAAATGATGAAAATTAAAGTTTATGAAAAAGTGCTATCTAAATTAAAGATAGTACTTTTATATTAAAAATATATTACTAATGATAAACTAAAAAGTTAATTGTAATTTTACAATGAAAATGCAATTTATGTTATTAAATAACTAAGATATGTTATAAAATTTATAAGAAGAACTATAAAAAATATTGAAAATTATAAAAAAATATGTTATATTTAATTTAGGTAGCAATATTTTTTTATAAATTGCATATAATATTATTGCTAGAAATAGCATAAAAAAGCGGTGAATCCAGCCATAAAATGGAATTTAAAAAAGGGGGATTAGAGTTTTACTCTAGTCCTTTTTAAATAAATTATATGGAGGTTTGAGATAGTGATTATAAATTTAAAAATAGTTAGAGTTAATTCAGAATACTGTGACTATTTAAGGAAATACGATAATAAAGTTGCATATAATAAAAATGAAAAAGAACTAAGACCTTTTATAGGAATATTATTTAAAAAATTTAACCTTGTACACTTTATACATAATTTGATATAATGTAAAAGGGATAAGACCTATTACTCTAACTTTCCTAACACGGACTGGCCTTTCTTCAACCGCGGAGGCAATTACGGCAATGGTACGAATGCAGGCGTGTTCTATTTCAATAACAACAATGGTAATAGCAATGGCAGTATTTCGTTCCGTCCGGTCTTGGTCGCACTTCGATACAACGAAAAATTCAAAAGAAGAATTTTTCTCCTAATAAAATATGTTTACGGATATATTGTAGGAAGTATCAAAGAAGTTTTATTCCTTTGGTACAAAATTAATAAAAACATAAAATAAGAACTGTAAAGTATAAAATGAAAAATAGACGTTACAAAAGTATTAGAGTAATTTTGTAAAGTAAAAAATGTACCATAAACACATTGAACAATAAATTTTAGTAAGTAATAAAATGGTGAAAATTAAAATTTATGAAAAGTGCTACTATATTGAAAGTAGCACTTTTTTAGTAAATATATATACCTAATCTATTCTTACAGGATACTCTTTTTTGTCATTGTAAAGAAATTCAGCAGAATTAAGAACTTTGCATTTTAGTTTATATGTATTACAATGGTTAGCATGTGCAAGCCATGATTGAAGTGATGGCATGACTATACCAAAGTCTAGGTTACCACGAAGCCAGATTTTGTTCCATTTACGGATTTTTCTTTTGATTTTTGTTTTACTAGATTTTCTAAGTAGCCTATGTGTTGGCCAAATTCTATAACCACAAAAGTTTAAACCTTGAGCAGCAGGATAATATCTAGACTTTTGATTTAGACTTAAATGCAGTTTGTTTTCTACAAATTCTTCTATTAATTTTTTATATGTTTTGCAAGTTTCTTTATCTTCTAAAAGCATTACAAAATCATCCATATACCTAACATAGTATTTTACTCGTAATGTATGTTTTATGTATTGGTCTAGTTCATTTAAGTATATGTTGGCAAAAAATTGAGATGTGTAATTTCCAATGGGTATACCAATTGGATCTTTTCTATTTTCAAAAATTAATTGGTGTGTAAATTGTATTAATTTTTTGTCTGACATATATTTTTTTACTATGCTAAATAATATATTTGGGTCTATACTATAGAAAAATTTTCTTATATCACATTTTAGTATCCAATAATTTGGATTTTTTCTTTTATAAACTTTCATGTCATGTTGTATTATATCTGCTGCTTTGTGGCATCCTCTTCCAACAATGCAAGCACATGAAGAATTTATAAATTTAGGTACTATATTAGGTTTTATAAATTCTTCTACATACCATTGATGTACAATTCTATCTACATATGGAAGAGCTTCTATTTTTCTTAGTTTTGGTTCATTTATATAAAATATTCTGTAATTTCCTACGTGATATGTACCGTTTTTCAATTTGTTTAATAAATTTACTAAATTGTTTTCTAAATTTAATTCAAATCTTAAGACTTCGCATTTTTTAGCTTTTTGTTTTTTTGCTCTTAAGTGAGCAGATAATAAATTTTCAAATGTTAGATGTTTATAAAAACTATTTTTTATCGTGTGAGGCATGATTTTAACCATCCTCCTAACATATTACAAATTTCTGTTATCTTTTTTGACCAAGTTTCATAATTTTGTTTTGAGATATATTTATATTTGTATGCAAGTCTAAGGTAAACCTTTTGTAAATTTAGCTCAACATCTAAATTGTTTAGGTGACTTATTTTATTTTTTTTATTATATTCTTTTAAAGCATAAATCAATTCTCTTAAACCGCTATATAAAGATTGTTTTGTTTCACTTGCTAAAGCAAGCTTTTCAGATTTTGGGTATTTTATGCATAATGTATTTGTGTAATAAACTAAATCTAAATAATACTTATAAATAAGTAAAGAATTTTTGTCGCCAACATCCATTATTCTTCAGCTCCATTTTCTAAAATTTGTTTTAAATCATGAATAGTATTTGTAAGAATAATGTATGCATCTTGAAATGAAGTTTTATTTAAATCTAATTTTAACAAATTTGTAATTATACCATTAAATCTTTCATTGTCTTTATATTCAGCATAATTTAATACCACATTTTGAGAAGGGTCAATAATTTTATAATTAATACTTAGCGATTCTAAAGTTTTAAAGTAATAATCTGATTTACTTACAGGAAAACAACATTTATAAAGCTTATCTGTAATGTTAGTTACTTTTAAGCTTAATGCGTCTGAAAGTCTATTAGCATCTTCATTTAAAGCCATGTAAAATATACCTGACTTAAACAAATAAAGTTCATTTGGATTTAAAGCCTTTTGCTCTAAATATTTTGAATAAAGTTTACTCATACAATAACCTCCCTAATGTGGGAAAGTTACATATTAAAAATATTAGCGAAAAATCTGTAACAATAATATAACTAATTTCTAAAAAATTCAACAAAATAATACGAAAGTGCAAATATATTATACAAAAATATATAATTAAATGTATATTATTATACAAAAATATTATAAAATAGTATTCACTAAAAATATTTTTTATGATATAGTTATTTTATAATAAATATTTTCAGAAGAAAAAGGAGAAATACATGTCAAGAAGAGAGAAAAAAAGTGTAAAAGGTAATTGGATTTTTAAAATAATTGTAGTAGCAATTGTTTTATTAGCAGCAATATTTGTAATTAAAATTGCAGGAAATTATAAAAATAATGACATCGTAGGAAAAGTGAATTTAATAATTAACAATAGTAATGTAACAGCAGACTTAAAACAGGATGTTTTTGTAGATGAAAATGGTGTTATATATATAGCAAAAGAAGATATAGAAAACTTTTTTGACAATTATATTTATTATGACGAAAAATACAATCAAATTATTACAGGTTCATCTACTAAAATTGCAAATATGGTAGTTGGAGAAAATTCGGCAACTGTAAATAGTGCAGAAGTAAAACTAAAAAGTCCTGTTATTGAGAAAGAAAATAAATATTTTATACCATTTTCAGAACTAAAAAGTGTGTATAATGTGGATATAGAATATATAAATAACAGAGTAGTTGTAGATTCATTAGACAGAAAATATCAAATTGCAACAGTAGCTAAGGATATAAGCATTAAGTCAAAGCCAACTTCATTATCTAGAACAGTAGATAAAATTAAGGCAGGAGATGCAGTTGTAATTTCTAATAGAAAAGACGATTTAGTAAAAAGTGGTTGGAAAAAAATTAGAACAAGCAATGGAAGTTTAGGCTATGTTAAAGAAGATAACTTAGGAAAAATAAATACAATTAGAGATGACATGGTAGAAACATCAAAAGTAGAAGGAAAAGTAAGTTTAGCATGGGAATATTTTTCAGACTATGGCTCAGCTCCAGAAAGGTCAGGTGCAATGGATGGAGTTAATGTTGTTTCTCCAACATTTTTTAGATTAGAGCAATTAGGAAAGGGAAATGTTAAAGAAAACGTTGGTACAGCTGGAATAAACTATATTAATTGGGCACATAATAATGGCTTAAAAGTTTGGGCAATGATTTCAAACGAATCTATGCTAGATACTACTTCAGAAATTATGAACGATTATAAATTAAGAAATAAATTAATAAACAATATAGTTAATTTAGTTGTGAAATATAATTTAGATGGTATAAACATAGACTTTGAAAACATGTATATGGAAGATAAAGCAATGTTTAATAGGTTTCTAATAGAACTAGAGCCTAGACTAAATGAAATGGGAAAAGTATTAACAGTAGACGTAACAGCTCCAGATGGCTCTGAAACATGGTCAATGTGCTTTGACAGAAATACAATATCAAAAGTAGCAGATTATATAATATTTATGGCATATGATCAATATGGAGCAAGCTCAAATAAAGAAGGTACTACAGCAGGGTGTGACTGGGTAGAAGCAAATATAACTAAATTTTTGGGACAAGAAGGAGTAAATCCAGATAAACTAGTTTTAGCAGTACCATTTTATACAAGATTATGGAAAGAAGCAAATGGGAAAGTTAGTAGCGAAACTGTTGATTTAAAAGATGTAGATAAAGTAATTCCTGCAAATGTAGAAAAAAAATGGAATGATAATTTAAAACAATATTATATAGAATATACACAAAATGGTGCTGTATATAAAATGTGGATAGAAGACTTAAAATCAATTTCTGCAAAACTAGATTTAATAAACAAATACAAACTAGCAGGCGCAGCATATTGGGAAAAAGATAGAGAAAGCCCAGAAGTTTGGGATATAGTTAAAGAAAAACTTGGAAATTAATATATTTCATAATTTATTAAATGTATAAAATTCATGGAATAAAAAAGAAATCACCTAATATAATTTAAGACAAATAGCTTGTTTTAAATTTAGAGGTGATTTTTTTGAATGTGTTATATATAAAAGTTAAGAATATAAAAAATGAAAAAAGCAAAAATGATATTGAAAAAAATAAAAGCGGAAAAACAGATAAATTATTTAAAATTAAAGAATTCTTTAAATGGGTGTTTTGTATAATTGATATAGAAGAAATATTTAATGGATATATAGCAAAAATACCAATAAAAAGAGACAATTCATCCAAAATAGTTAATAATATAAGAAATAGTATTATAACAAATAAAATTAGAAAAATTATAAATGAGAAAAGTATAGATGGAATTGTTTTGTCAGATGAAATTAAAAAAAACACAGAATTTATGGATAAGCTTATTCTAAATAAAAAAAGTAATAACTCTAATAATAAGAGTAATATAAGTAAAGTTAATTATAAGAAAAATTTAGATTGTATTATAAATGAGCATAATATTGCAAATCAGTTAGTAAAAGATAGTAATATTGCAAAGCATTTTATAAAACAAAGAAATGTATTTTTTATTAATGGAAAAGGACTTTTTAAATACATAATTTACGAAATTTTGGTATATATTATAAATATTCAAAATAGAAAGGCTGAATTAGAAGATGTTTTTATTGTTGCAAATAATATTGATGAAATCATACTAGATAATATAATTTTTTTAAGTACAAAATTTAAAAACATTAATATAGTAAGTAAAAATATAGAAAAGTATAGATATATTGAAGATATTGTTTATAATAATACAGGAAATAATGTAATACTTTTAAATAATAAAAGGAAGAGTTTAAAAAGGGCAAAGTTTATAGTTAATGTGGATAATAGTATAAATGAACTAAATGAATATTTAATATATAGAAAGGCTATTATAATTAATTTAAATGATGAGATAAATAATAAAGATAAAAATGAAATAAGTATTATCCAAGATACTAAAGAGCATGTTAATCAAGATACTACTAAAAAACGCAAAATAGTTACATTAACAGGATTTGAAGGGATTTTTGTTAATTCATATGAAATAGATGTAAATAATAGAATTAAAGAATTTTTTAAAAAATATGGACTAATTTATGAAACAAGTATAACAATTTTGTATGAAAGTTTTCTGAACAAAAAAGAAAACTTTTCAAATATGAGGTTGAAAATAGAAGATGCAGGACTTATTATTAAGAAACTGTATGGAAATAATGGGATAATTGACGAAAATGAGTATAAACGAGTAAATTTAAGCGATAATGAGGTAAAAAAACGCTATTGACAAATCTATTAAAATAGATTAATATATATAAGATAAATTTGAGGAAATTCAAATTTATTTTTTATATTAAAAAACATTTTGACAAAAAGGAGGAAGGACTTATGGGAGAAGAAAAAGAAATTCTATTGACACAAGAGGGATACGATAAATTAGAGCAAGAATTAGATACACTAAAAACAGAGAAAAGAGCAGAAATATCTGAAAGAATAAAAATAGCTTTAGGATTTGGAGATTTATCTGAAAACTCTGAATACGATGAAGCTAAAAATGCTCAAGCTGCTAATGAAACAAAAATAGCAGAATTAGAGAACAAATTAAGATATGCTAAAATTATTGATGAATCAGAAATAGACACTAAAACAGTACAAGTTGGAAATACTGTTAAAGTTTTAGATATAGAATTTAATGAAGAAGTTTCATATACTATAGTTGGATCAACAGAAGTTAACTTAGCAGAAAATAAAATTTCAAATGAATCACCAATAGGAAAAGCCTTGTTAGGTGCTAAAAAGAACCAAACAATAGATGTTCAAGCACCAGCAGGTATAATGAAATATAAAATATTAGCAATAACAAAATAGCTGGAGGTATATATGACTATTCATTGTAGTGCTAACAAAGAGGATATAGAAAAAAGCGTGTTAATGCCTGGTGATCCATTACGTGCAAAATATATAGCAGAAAATTTTTTGACAGATGTAAAACTTGTAAATTCCGTTAGAAATATGCTTGCATATACAGGAAAGTATGGAGATAAAAAGGTTACTGTATTTTCTTCTGGAATGGGCATGCCAAGTATGGGAATATATAGCTATGAGCTATATAAATTTTATGACGTCGAAAAAATAATAAGAATTGGTTCATGTGGAGTTTATACACCAGATATAGATTTATTAGACACAATATTAGTAGACAAAACATATACAGAAGGCAATTTTGCATATGAGTGGAATTCAAATGATTGTCATTTAATGCAAGCAGATGAAACACTAAATAGTAAAATAGAAGAAGCGGCAACAAAATTAAATATTCACTATACCAAGGGAAATACTTTGTGTTCAGATTGCTTTGATGGATATTTGGATAATTTGGAGATGTTACTAAATAGATTGCCAAAGGATTTAAATCTAATCGGAGCAGAAATGGAAGCATTTGCATTATTTTATATTGCAAAATATCTTAATAAAAAGGCAGCTTGTTTATTAACTGTTGTAGACTCACTTGCTAAAAAGCAAAGCAGTACAGCAGAAGAAAGAGAAAAAAGTTTAAATAATATGATAAAAATAGCTTTAGAAAGCATATAGAAATTGAGGACAGACCATTTAACTAGAAATCATAAAATAAGATTTAGTTTATAGATGGTCTGTCCTTAGTTTATGAAATTTAAAAAAATAATTTATTATTAATATTCATATGCTAATGAGTTGAGTTATAAGATAACGTTTATCTTATAACTTAAAATGTAATATCTTAAATTGTAAAATCAAAATATAGTTTATAATATGAATGTTTTGTTAAGTTAAAAGTTAAATGTAGTGCTGTAAGTAAGTATAATGTGAATGTTTTGTGAATTTTAGCAATATATATTGACAAGTGCTAAAAAAAGGTATAAATTATATTAGCAGTCAGTAATAATGAGTGCTAATATAACATATAATATATGCAGGATAATTTTAGAACCTACATAAATTTTGAAGGAGGTAATTTTAATGTTAAAACCATTATTAGACAGAGTTGTAGTTAAAATGGTAGAAAATGAGGAGACTACAAAAAGTGGAATTATTTTAACAGGAAATGCTCAAGACAAGTCAAAAATTGCAGAAGTTTTAGAAGTTGGACCAGGAGAATTAGTTGATGGAAAAAGAGAAGAGATGAGTGTAAAAAAAGGTGATAAAGTATATTTAAATGAATATGCTGGAACTAAAATAAAATATGAAGGTGAAGATTTAGTAATTGTTAGACAAAGTGATATTTTAGCAGTTATAGAATAGTTATAATATTATATTAATTTTGAGTGTTAAATTAGTAATTAATTGTTTGAAATATTAAATAGAATGGAGGAATTTTATTATGGCAAAAGATATTAAATATGGAGAAGATGCCAGAAAAAGTTTATTGAATGGTGTAAATAAATTAGCAGATACTGTAAAGGTAACATTAGGACCAAAAGGAAGAAATGTTGTACTAGATAAAAAGTTTGGTGCACCACTTATTACAAATGACGGTGTAACTATTGCAAAAGAAATAGAGTTAGATGACCCATTTGAAAATATGGGAGTTCAGATTGCAAAAGAAGCCTCTATAAAAACAAATGATGTAGCAGGTGATGGTACAACTACAGCTATGGTTCTTGCTCAAAGCATGATAAGAGAAGGAGTAAAAAACGTTGCAGCAGGTGGAGATCCAATGGCAATTAAAAGAGGTATGGACAAAGCAGTAAATGCAGCAGTAGATGCCTTAAAAGAAATAAGTGTACCTGTTAATGGAAAAGAAGATATTGCAAGAGTTGCAAGTATATCAGCTGGAAATCCAGAAGTTGGAGAACTAATTTCACAAGCTATGGAAAAAGTTTCTAAAGATGGTGTTATTACAATAGAAGAATCAAAAACTTCTCAAACAGAATTAAATGTTGTTGAAGGTATGCAATTTGATAAAGGATATGTATCTCCATATATGGTAACAGATACAGAAAAAATGGAAGCTGTTGTAGATAATCCATATATATTAATAACAGACAAGAAAATTGGAAATATTCAAGAAATATTACCATTATTAGAAAGTTTAATGCAACAATCTGGTAAGTTAGTAATAATTTGTGATGATATAGAAGGAGAAGCACTATCTACATTAATCTTAAATAAATTAAGAGGCGTATTAAATGTAGTTGCAGTTAAAGCTCCTGGATATGGAGATAAGAGAAAAGCTATGTTACAAGATATAGCAATTTTAACAGGTGGTGAAGTAATTACATCAGATTTAGGATTGGAATTAAAAGACACAACAGTTGAACAATTAGGTAGAGCAAGACAAATTAAAGTTCAAAAGGAAAATACTATTATTGTTGATGGTATGGGAGACAAAAATGAAATTCAATCAAGAGTTAACCAATTAAAAGCTCAAATTGCTGAAGAAAAGAGTGAATTTGAAAAGGAAAATTTGCAAGAAAGATTAGCAAAAATAGCTGGTGGAGTTGCTGTAATTGGTGTTGGAGCAGCTACAGAAGTTGAAATGAAAGACAAAAAACTAAGAATAGAAGATGCACTTTCTGCAACTAAAGCAGCTGTAGAAGAAGGTATTGTTGCAGGTGGAGGAACATCATATGTTAACATTATACCAAAAGTAGAGAAAGTAGTAGAAAGCTTAAAAGAAGATGAAAAACTTGGTGGAAAGATTATATTAAAAGCTTTAGAAGAGCCAGTTAAACAAATTGCAATAAATGCAGGACTAGAACCAGCAGTTATACTTGAAAAAGTAAAAGGAAGTAATGTAGGTATAGGTTTTGATGCTGCAAATGAAGAATATGTTGATATGAAGAAGTCAGGAATAGTTGATCCAACTAAAGTATCTCGTAGCGCTTTACAAAATGCTGAATCAATTGCTTCTATGATTTTAACAACAGAGAGTTTAGTAACAGATAAGAAAGAACCAAAAGAATGCAGCTGCGGAGGACATGACAATGCAGCAGATATGGGTGCAATGTATTAATAATTTAATAAATATTTAATATGTAAGAACTAGAAATATAGTGATTTTTTTGTTCAGCTACGGACGCATGGCTACTTTAAATTTGTGCAGAACACAAATTTAAAGACCTTGCTTCACTGCAAAAATACTATATTTCTAGCTTATTATTATGCAATATGATTTAAATAAAATTATATAAAGTGGAGAGAGCTAGAAATATAGTGATTTTTTCGTTCAACTACGGACGCATGGCTACTTTAAATTTGTGCAAAACACAAATTTAAAGACTTTGCTTCACTGCAAAAATACTATATTTCTAGCTTATTATTATGTAATATGAAATTACTACATAATTTGATTTTTGGTTAATTTGGTGTTATAATAATTGTATTGTTTTTTGGAAAAGGAGAATGAATATGATTAAAGCACTGGATACAATTCTTCGGCTAGGTGGAATAGTGTACATATTTTGTATCTTTATAGGATTAGTGATTACATTTATTCAGATAAAGTTTCCAGCTGTAGAGAAAATGCTAAGAAAAATTTTTCAAAATAAAGCAGGATTAATTTTGACAGTAAGTGTTTCCTTATGGGCAGTATTGGGAGTAATGTACACAGCAACGGTTGCATTTCATTGAAGTTTTCAAATAGAGAGTGGTTTTAGATTTCTGAGACCGCTCTCTTGTTATGTAATAAATTTTGCTATAATACTATATTTTTATAAAAGAATATGGTATATTAAGATATAGGAAAATGAGATTAATAAATATACTATTACTATATTATTAAATAAGGAGGAGAATATGAGTGAGAAAATTTATACAATCGAAGAAATAAAAAAGATATTGTCAGAAATATTAAAAGATAAGCCAGTTTATCAAGTTATTTTATTTGGCTCATATGCTAAGAAAAATGCTACTAAAGATAGTGATATAGACTTAATAATAGATACAAAGTCAAAATTAAAGGGCTTTGCACTGCTAAAATTAATATGTCAAATTGAAGAAAAATTACAAAAAGAAATTGATGGTTTTGAAAAATATGAGATAGTAGAAAATTCATTAATAGATAAAGAGATAAGGAAAACAGGAGTGATTGTGTATGAAAAATAAAGAATATATGTCATTAAAAAAGATGATAGAATATATAAACAAGGCATTAAAATACACAGAAGGGTGTAGTTTTGAAACATTTTCACGTAACGAAGAAAAAGTTGATGCTACTGTTTTTGCTATTAGTCAAATAGGTGAACTGGTTAAAAATATAACTAAAGAAACTATGGAAAGATATAATAATATAGAGTGGATTATTATAAAAAATTTAAGAAACAAAATTGTTCATGACTATGAAGGTATAAATTTAAATTTAATTTGGGATATTATAACAGATGATATAATACAGTTAAAGATGGATTTGGAAAAAATATTAAAAGAGGCTTAAAATAAAAAATAGTGTTATTTTAAGGAGTTTATCATGGAAAAAAGAAGAGTAGCTTTTTGTACTTTGCGGTTGTAAAACAAACCAGTATGAAACAAATGCAATGATGCAAAAATTTATAGAAGCAGGATATGAGATTGTAGATTTTGAAGCTAAAGCAGAAATATATGTAATAAATACATGTACAGTTACAAATATTGCAGATAAAAAGTCAAGGCAAATGTTAAGGAGAGTTAAACAGCAAAATAAAGATGCGATATTGGTAGCTGTTGGTTGTTATGTTCAAGTAGCAAGAGAAAAATTAGAGGAAATAGAAGATATAGATTTAATCCTTGGTACTAAGGAAAAAAAGGATATAGTGGAATATGTTGAAAGGTATTTAAGAGAAAATGAGAAAATAATTTCTGTTTCAAATATGATGCCAACAGATAATTATGAGGAGTTTGGTTTAATTACACATACAGAACGAAATAGAGCTGTAATAAAGGTGGAAGATGGATGCAATCAATTTTGTACATATTGTATTATTCCATATGCAAGAGGAAGAGTTAGGAGTAGACATCCAGAACATATAATTAAAGAAATAGAAAAAATTTCGGAAAATGGAATAAAAGAGGTTGTTTTAACAGGAATAAATTTGACTGCTTATGGTACAGACTTTGCATATAAAAATGTGAAAGATCAAGAAAACAAATATATGAATAAAAAATTAAATAAGGAGTATAAAGTAAATAAACCGGATGAAATTGATAGCCCAAATATTAAAATAGAAAATGTAGAGATTGTAAAAAAATTAGAGAATTTAGATAATGTAAGTTCAGAAAAATATGAATTGAAAGAATTAAAAAACTACAGACTTATAGATTTATTAGAAGATATAAACAAAATACCTAAAATAAAAAGAATTAGGCTAGGCTCGCTAGAACCAACAATAATTACAGAGGAGTTTGTAGAAAGACTAAGCAAGTTAGAAAAGGTTTGTGACCATTTCCATTTGTCTTTACAAAGTGGTTGTACAGAAACATTAAAAAGAATGAATAGAAAGTATACAGCAGAAGAAGCAGAGAAAGCGACAGAAAGAATAAGAAAATTTTTCCCAAATGCAGCTTTAACAGCAGATATAATAGTAGGATTTCCAGGGGAAACAGATAAGGAGTTTAACAAAACTTATGAACTATTGAAAAGGATTAAATTATATAAAATACATGTATTTAAATATTCACCAAGAAAAGGCACAAAAGCGGCAGTTATGGAAAATCAAGTGAACGGAAATGTAAAAGAAGAAAGAAGTAACAAGTTACTAGAACTTTCTGATAAATACGAAGAAGAATTTAACAATGCAAGCATTGGAAAAACACTTAGTGTGCTTTTTGAAGAAAAATGTGGGGAATATGTAAAAGGTCATACTACAAATTATAGAGTTGTTAAGGTAAAGATAAAAGAAAAAATAGAACAGGATAGCAAAAAAGAATTAAAAATAGAAAAGCAATTAGAAAATGAGATTAGAAATGTAAAAATTATGCAAAGTGATGGATTAGAACTAATAGGAGAAATAGTATAAAAACAAATATAAAAAAATAGTAGTTGAAAATATTAATTTTAAAGGAATATGGAGATTTATAAGCAAATAATTATAATTGGTTTAATTATTAAAATATACTTAAAAATAAAAAGCTAGTGTGTAAATGAAAAACGCATTAGTTTTTCATTTTTTTAACAGTGTTTAAAAGTACAGTTATAATAAGATGAAAATTGAAATAAAATGTAATATAAATGTAACCAAAAAGAAACATACAATCTCATAACGAGATGATATAATTATTCTGCACAAGAAAACATAAAGTAACAAATTGTTCCACATTTATTTATTAATCATATAGAATAAAGTAATAAAATAAAACAGCAAAATATAAAAAGAAACAGTAAATGAAACGATAAAACCAGTAAACAAAGTAACAAAAAAGAATAAAATTAAACAAGACAATAAAAATATGATTAATAAATAAATTTTGTGGAATAATAGCAAAAGCAAAAGAAGCGGCAGAAAAAACAAACCAAGCAGCAATAAATGAACAAGAGCAAATGAATGGATTAGGTACAACTATTGAAAATATGTTAAATGGAACAGGTGGAAGTGGAGAAGAAACAACCCCGCCAGAGCCAACATTACCAAGCGATGGAAGTTATAGTGAGGAAAAAGGAGTAAATACGCCAAACTTAGAAGAAGGGATGACAGCAATAAAATGGGATGAAGCAAAAAATGATTGGATTGAAACAACAGGAAGTGACCAAGAGTGGTATGATTACACAGCAAAGAAATGGGCAAATGCAATGACAGAAGATGGAAGTATGTGGGTATGGATACCAAGATATGCATACCAAATAGCAGATAATTATCATACAAATAGTGTAACAGGAGGAACAATAGAAATAAAATTCTTAAAAGATAGTAGTAATGTAGCATATGATGGAACAAGCACATGGGATAATGTAAGTGGACAAGGAAAATGGAATGTACATCCAGCATTTAACTATGGACAAGAAGTAAGTGGGTTATGGGTAGCAAAATTTGAAGCAAGCAGTAAAGAAGGAAATAGCAATAATAGTGGAGATAATGTAACAACAAAAACATTACAAGTAAAACCAGGGGTATCAAGTTGGAGAAATATAGAAATAGGAAATATGTATACAGTATGTAAAAACTATAATAGTATATTAAATAGTCATATGATGAAAAATGATGAATGGGGAGCAGTAGCATATTTAAGTAAAAGCAAATATGGAAAAGAAAATGAAGAATTATGGATAAATAATAGTAGTAGTTTTATAACAGGTTCAGCAGGAAATAATGCAATTGCTAATGCAGATGTAGGAACAACGACAGATTATACAAGTACACAAGGAGTAAAAGCAAGTACAACCGGAACTGTATATGGAGTATATGATATGAGTGGAGGAGCCCATGAATATGTAGCAGCATATGTAGACAATGGAAATAGCAACTTAACAAAATATGGGAGTAGTCTAGTAAATGGGGAATCAAAGACGAAGAATATGTATAGTAAAGGAAGTACAGATAATAGAGAAAATAACTATAGTACAAACTCAGGAAAATATGGAGATGCAGTTTACGAGACAAGTGCAAATGGTAATAGCAATAATAGTTCATGGTACAATGACTATTCTCCATTTCCTTACACGAGTGATCCTTTCTTTGGACGTGGAGGTGATTATTCTATTGGTATGATTACAGGTGCTTTCTGTTTCGGTAGCAGTAGTGGTGAAAAAGTCGGACATTATTCGTTCCGTCCGGTCTTGGTCGCAATTTAGTAATATGGGGGAATGTCAAAAATATGTATGGTATGTCAGATATTGTACATATAATATGTTTAAGTAATTAAGAAAATTCATAAATAAAACTTAAATGCCTATAATCTATTGATTTATAGGCATTTATATTATATAATTGTACATAAGTTTATGGTTAAAAGGAGCAAAATAATGAAAGCAATAGAAATAAGAAATAAATATTTAAATTTTTTTAAAAATCATGGTCATAGTGTTATTCCAAGTGCACCATTAATTCCAGAAAATGACCCATCTGTATTATTTACAACAGCTGGTATGCAACCACTAGTTCCATACCTTTTAGGAGAAAAACATCCAGAAGGAAAAAGGCTTACAGATTATCAAAAGTGTGTACGTACCAATGATATAGAAGAGGTTGGAGATAATAGACATTTAACATATTTTGAGATGCTTGGAAATTGGTCTTTAGGAGACTATTTTAAAGAAGAAGCTGTAAGTATGAGCTTTGAATTTTTAACTAAAGAGTTGGGAATTCCGGTAGATAAAATTTCTGTAACTTGTTTTGCAGGAGATGAAGATGCTCCTAGAGATGAAGTTACAGCTGAATGTTGGAGAAAAGCTGGCATACCAGATGAAAGAATTTATTTTTATGGAAAAGATGATAACTGGTGGATAGCAGGGGAAGAAGGACCATGTGGACCAGATACAGAAATGTTTTATGATACTGGAAAAGAACCATGTTCTAAAGATTGTCAACCATCTTGTGACTGCGGAAAATATGTCGAAATTTGGAATAATGTTTTTATGGAATATTATAAATCTAAAGATGGAACATATTCTAAACTAAAACAACAAAATGTAGATACAGGAATGGGGCTAGAAAGAATAACTTTCTTACTTCAAGGAAAAACAACACCATTTGATACAGAAATATTTGAACCGATAATGGAAAAATTAGAGAGTTTACAAAAAATAGATGATATAAAAAGTAGAAGAATTATCGCAGAGCATTTACGTTCTAGCATGATGATAATATCAGATGGTGGTAGACCAAGCAATATAGATAGAGGATATATTTTAAGAAGATTAATAAGAAGAATGACAAGACACTTAAATAAATTACAAATAAGTTTGGATGAACTTGGATGTTTAATAGATTTGGATATTGAAATATTAAAAGAAATGTATCCAGATTTAGATAAAAATAAAGAAATAATAAAACAAGTTATACTAGAAGAAAAAGATAAGTTTGTAAAAACATTATCACATGGTGAAAGAGAGTTTGAAAAAGCTATTCAAAAATTAAAACAAGAAAATAAAGATATAGTAGATGGACAAACTATTTTTAAATTATATGAAACATATGGTTTTCCACCAGAAATTACAGCAGACTTGGCAGAAGAGCAAGGTTTTAAAATAGACATGACAGAATTCGACAAATTATTTAAAGAACATCAAGACAAATCTAGAATGGGAAGCGAGCAGAAGTTTAAAGGTGGGTTAGCAGACCAAAATGAGCAAACAATAAAATATCATACAGCAACACACTTATTACATAAGGCTTTACAAATAGTTTTAGGAGAGCATGCAAAACAAAAAGGTTCAAACATAACAACAGAAAGATTAAGGTTTGACTTTTCTCATCCAGAAAAAATGACAAAAGAACAATTAAAAGAAGTAGAAGATATTGTAAATGAGCAGATAAAAAGAGATTTGCCTGTAACATGCGAAGAAATGACAGTGGAAGAAGCAAAAAATTCTGGAGCAACAGGACTATTTGAGAATAAATATGGGGATAAGGTAAAGGTTTATACTATAGGAGATTTTAGCAAAGAAATTTGTGGAGGACCTCATGTAAAACATACAGGAGAGCTTGGAAAATTTAAAATATTAAAAGAAGAATCAAGCTCAGCAGGCGTAAGAAGAATTAAAGCTATATTAGAGTAAAAGAGGCAAAGTATGTAAATATTTAATTAATTGTATCAAAATTGTGTATAATATTATGAGATGTTTTATAACACTTGACAATTTTAATATTTGCTTATTATTTAATATACTCATAATTAGAAGCTAAAACAAAAAAAGTCAGTTTATAATTCTAATGAAAGAAGGATTTTAATTATGGAAAGTTGTATTTTTTGTAAAATTATAAAAGGGGAAATTCCATCCGAGAAAATCTATGAAGACGAAAATATACTTGCTTTTAAGGATATAAATCCAGTTGCACCAATTCATGTTTTGGTTATTCCTAAAAAGCACATTGAAAAATTAGTAGATGTAAGAGAAGAAGAAAGCTATTTAGTTGCAGAAATTTTTAAAGCTATTAATAAAATAGCAAAAGATTTAAAAATAGACAAAGATGGTTTTAGAGTAATTGCAAACTGTGGAGAAAATGGTGGTCAAGAAGTAATGCATATTCATTTTCATATAATTGCTGGAAAAAAATTAGGTACAAAAATTTGCAATTAGTTATATAAGACAACAACAGAAAATACCAAATATTATGTAGAAAAATATATAAAAATATGTTATAATTAATTATGTAAGTATTTAAATTGAAAAAATATGATTTATCATTTTTACATATGGCATAATATTTGGAAAGAGAGGTAATTATGTTAAAAAATAGTAAGTATAATAAAATATTAACTGTAATATTAGTTATAGTGATACTGGGTATCATAGGTTTAATTGTATACATGGCGTTAGATTATTACAAAAAAACTCAAGAAACTTCAGAAAGTGATGAAATATTAGGACAATTAGATGAATATTTAAATCAAGAACAAGGATCTAATATAGGATCGCTTCCAGGAGGAAATAATAACATAATAAATGTGCCAGTAAATGATGTAAATCCCAATAATACAACAGGAGGAAATATATCTAATAACAAATTAACATATAAAGGATATGCTGTTAATGGTAAAATAGAAATACCTAGAATAGACTTAGAATATCCAATACTTGAAGCCAACGCAGATACTATTATGGTTGCAGTAGGATTTATATATGGACCAGGGTTAAATGAAGTAGGAAATAATGTTATTATAGGTCACAACTTTAGAGATGGTAGGTTCTTTTCAAACAATGACAAACTTTCAATAGGAGATAAAATTTATATAACAGATTTAAGTAACAGAAGATTAGAATATAAAATTACTAAAAAGTACATAACAGATGCTAATGATTTTTCATATGCTGTAAGAGACACAAAAGGAAAAAGAGAAATATCACTTTCTACATGTACAGATGATGTATCAGGAAGATTGGTAATTTGGGCAGAAGAAATATAAATTGGAGTAGAAATAAGGAATATGAAAAGAGTAAAAATGCAGAAATATGGAATGTTAAAATTTTTAATTAGCTTACTAATGATAATTCTTATAATGCAATTTTCATTAGCAAGCTTTTATAATGTGTTTGCGGAGAGTAATACAGAAATAGCTCAGCACGATGAAACATTACAGAAAAATGAAGAAATTAATTTTTATTATTTATCAGATATGGAATACATAACTACAAATAGATGGTCTTATGCTGGCTATGGTAGTATTATGAAAGATAAGAACATAAATGGTGAAAAAATTAGTTTAATAATAGATGGTTCGAAAATAATATTTAATAAAGGAATTGGGGCGCATGCATCGTCTCAATTAACTTATGATATATCAGAATATTCAGATGAATATACACGATTTGTTGCAAAGCTTGGAATTGACAGCTCGCAAAATGGAAAAGGAGATGTGTGGTTTAGAATTTCTGTTTCAAATGATGGAATAGAATGGAAAGAACTATATAAGTCAGAGTCAATTACATCTAATCAAAGTGCTTATGCTGTTGATATAGATATTTCTAATTATAAATATCTAAGATTATATGCAGATCAAAATGGAGGCAATGGAAATGATCATTCTGTTTTTGGTGATGCAAGACTTGTAAAAAGGGATTATGACTTAAATTCGGAATTATATCAAGGAGTTCATAGATTAGAATATTATGATGAAATACTTTCTAAAAATAATGTAGACTATAACTATGAGAATAATTTGAAGCTAGTTTTAGAAAGAGAATTTGTAAGTCGTGTTGGATTTTGGGCAATTCAAGATGCAATAAGTAAAGGCGGAGAAGATATAGTAAATGTCATAAATTGGTTAAAAAATGATAGCGACGCTTTAGAACTTTTTATAAATTCAGGAGAAATTAAAAATGGAGTTACTTGTTTAAATGCACTTAGTCAATTATATAAAAATTATAAAGACGTTATAGGTAGTGATGGAGATACATATGTTTATAAAAAGATGTTAATTGCTTTAGCTATTGCATATAGTAGTGATATTGTAGCATCACCATTACGTTTTAATACATCTGTTAGTTCTTATGATGTTGTAAAAAGATTTGAATTAGTAAAAAAATTATATGATGATAATTTATTTTTAAGAAAAGAAGAATTTAAAACATATAACATGGAATTAATTCGTTTTGTAATGAATGACTCAATTGCTAATGAAGAAGTGCTTTGGCTTCGTGGGTATTCAGAAGATAAATATCCAGATAATATAAATGCAATGTTAAATCCATATAGTTATATGAATTATGTTTTACCATTGCCAAGCTACAATAAACCAGAATATTTTGACATGGCTAATAAGAAGAAATATGATGAAAAATATGAACTAAGTAAATATAATGTTTCATTTGGAGAAGATAAAACAGTAAAAACTTGGATGAGTATGGAAACTGGTGGAATATGCTGGAATATTTCTAGGTTAGGACAAAATTTGTATAAAGTACATGGAATACCTGCTGTAGGTACATATCAACCAGGACATGAAGCATATTTTTATTATACACAAGATAATAATGGAAATGGTATGTGGAATATTGGAAACAATATATCTGGATGGGGTAAAAGTTTTACAAGTTGGTATGGCGGAAATATTTATAGGTTACTTTTGGGATGGGGCAATAAATCTTATAATAGTATGAGAACAAATAATTCTAGCTATTTGCTTTTGGCTCAAGGGGCCTTAAATGATTACGAAAATTATAAAAAATCATTTTATTATAACTTAATTTCAAATTCTTATAGTGATTATAAGATTAAGGAAGAAATATTAGAAAAATCATTAGAGTGTTTAAATATAAATTTAGATACATATGAAGATTTAATTAATCTATATAAGACAGAAAATAAAACGACTGAAGAGTGGAAAGAATTAGCAAATAAAATTATTCAAACATATACATATTATCCAATTGCTATGGTTGACTTATTAAATTTAATATATCCATATTTGAGCCAAGAGGATACTATAACAATTGATATTTTAAAAACAGAAGCTCTTAATAATGCATTAAATGCAACTAATAAAGAAAGTTTACAACCAAATGCATGTAAAGAAGTTGCTCAAAGTTTACTAGGAGAAAATTTAGTTGAATTGGCATCATTTTCATTTGACGGAGAGGATGCGAGAAAAATAGTAATAAATAGTAAGTATGATGATTATGAGTTTCAAGTTAGATATAGTTTGGATGGAGGAAGTACTTGGAAGACAACTTTAGAGCATAAAATTGAGCTTACAAAAGAAGAAATAGCAAGTATTAATGCAGAAAATGACATTCGTGTACAAATATCTGGTTCTAACGAAGTTTATATAATAGACATTTTAAATGGTGAAAATATTTCAAATGAGTTATTGGATGGAAACGATGACGAAAACCGCTTTATTGGAAAAATAGAAAATCTAGAATATAGTTTAGATGGAGGCATTACTTGGACAGACTATTCAAGTGATATTGAATTTACGGGAGATAAAGTTGTACAAGTTCGCTATAAAGCACATGGAATATATTTAGAAGGAGAAGCTATGGAGTTTAAATTTACGGATATTCCAGATATTACAACAACATATATTCCTGTAAAATATATTAATTTTGTTTCTGCAGCAGAGTCACAAGATGACCAACCTGCAACAAATATGATAGATGCAAGTCCTTTTACAACATGGCATACTAAATTTGGAAAAGTAGCAAAAGATAAAGCTTATGTAACAGTTTTTGATAAAGAAAGAGTATTGTCACAAATTGCTTATGACCCTAGTGGTGGAGCAAATGGAAGAATTAAAGATGTAGAAGTTTATGTTAGTTTAGATGGCAAAAATTGGACTTTATCTGGTAAAGCTACTAACTGGTCAAATAATAAAGAAAGAAAAATTTTAAAACTAAGTGAACCGAAAAAAGCAAAATATGTAAAAATACTCGCAACGGCTACATATAGTAATGGAATGGAAGAAGAAAATAAATATGTAAGTGGAGTGCGCTTTAACTATTATGAAGATGTAACTAAAACTATAAAATTGGGAAACATTAATAATGATGAAGTTATAGACATATTAGATTTGTCAATTTTAAATAAATATTTGTTAGGATTAACTAATATAGAAGGTATTGTATCTAAGATGGCTGCTGACTTAAACGAAGACGGTGAAATAGACATATTGGATTTATCTATGTTAAATAAAATTATTATTGATGCTAAATAATAATTTTATATTAACTGAATTAGTTAATATGGAGGAGAGGTAAAAATGAAAAGAAGATTTATAGTAGGAATAATATCATTTGTATTAGTGTTATTTAGTGCATTAAATGTACATGCAGTAAATAATACAGTATATTTAAATGTAGTGAAGAATACAGATAACACTGTTGTTGCAACATTAACAGTTGATGCATTAGATAAAGGATTAGATGCATTATCTGGAAAAATTAATTATGATAAAGAAAAATTGGAATTTGTAAAAATAGAAACAGGAAATGAAAAATGGAATAAACCTTCTTATAATAACGAAAATGGAAAGTTTACATTATTAATTAATTCTGAAACAATTACAGAGAAGAATGAAGCAATAGTAATTACTTTTAAAGTAAAAGAAAATGTAACTGGAGATGTAACTATTTCTATAGTGGATTTAGTTGGTGCTACATCAGAAGACAAAAAAATAAATTGGGATGGATTAACTGCTACTGTTAACGTTGATGGAGATAACAATGAGCAGAATGGAAATAATAATGAAGGTAACAATGAAAATAACGATGGCAATAATACTGAAAACAATAACGAAAATGACAACATAGGAAATGGTGGTAACAATTCTGAAGAAAATGGAAACAACAATGGTAATATAAATAATGACAATAACGGAGAACATGTACAAAACAACGAAAATAATGACAGTAATAATGGGAATATAGAAAATAATAATATAGGAAATAATAACAATGATAGCGAAAATGATATAAATAATACAGATAAAAAACCTTCAAAGAATGAAGAAAATTTAGCTCCTGGAAAGTTACCACAAACAGGAAATAACTTATTTATGTATATTATAAATATGGCTGTATTTTTAATAGTTGCAATTTTGATAGTACTTTATATAAGAAGTAAAATAAACAAAGAAAAATAAAATCTTATCATTTTTTAGTTAGGTTTATTTAACATGCCACAAAAGCGTTAAAAATCAACATTTTAGTAGATAAAATAAAAAAGTCAGAGGGAATTAGAATATAAATGCTTTACAGAATTTTCACCCCAACTATTGACAAAGAACCAAATAAAATAACTTGTATCTTAAGATACAAGTTATTTTATTTGGTTGGGCTGGCTAGATTCGAACTAGCGCATGCCAGAGTCAAAGTCTGGTGCCTTACCGCTTGGCTACAGCCCAATATAAATATATTATATATCATTACTTTATTATTATACAATAAAAAAATAATAAAAGCAATAAAAAATTTATGGGGTGGAATGTGGGACTCGAACCCACGGTCTCCAGTGCCACAAACTGGCGCGTTAACCAACTACGCTAAATCCACCGTAAGTATTACATAAACGCATATATAATTTTAACTTATTTTGTAGAGAATGTCAATATAAAATTTAAAAAATTTTTATTAGCTAATTTGAAGTAATAGAAGTAATATAAGATTTAAAAATTTTCTTATAGGATATGTAGAGCATGAATTTAAATTTATTCTATATTAGTAATTGTATAAAAATTTAGAAAAGTATTGACAATTGAATAGTAATTCAACTATAATATAAATAGTTGAATTACTATTCAATTATTATACATGAAAATTTAAGGCTTTATCTAATTTTAAAAAATTTAATAAGCTTAATAATATTTAAGATATTAAAAAACGTAAATATTATTAAAAAATTATATTTTAAATAACAAACTAAATAAAAAAATTAATAAAATATTTTATTAATTTTTAATTAGAATATTTTATTCAGATAAAAAATCTATAATTAAAAATTTAGTTTGAGGGAAAACTAATAGGAAAGAAGGTAAATGTATGTCAAAGAACGAATTTATTTGTGATTGTAATGTTATTCATCAAGATGTAGTTGACAATGTAAGCAAAAATTTGCCAGAATTTAATACATTTTTAAAATTAGCAGATTTTTTTAAATTGTTAGGAGATACAACAAGAGCAAAAATCTTATTTTCATTAGATAAGCATGAGATGTGTGTATGTGATATAGCAAATGTATTGGGTATGAGTAAATCATCTATATCACATCAATTAGGAACACTTCGAAGAGCAGGAATTGTAAAATGTAGAAAAGAGGGAAAAGAAGTTTACTATATGCTTGATGATGACCATGTAAAGAAATCATTTGAATTAGGACTTGAACATATTGAACATAAAAAATAATTATATAGAATTTAAAGAAAGTTTTAAAATCTAAGTAATACAAAAAAATTTAGATAATGCGAAAAAATAAGTAATACAATAAGTTTTAGTAATATAATAAATTTTAATAATGTAATAAAATTTATTAAACTAAAAGATTACAAGGAAGGATGATAATTATTTATGAAGAAGGAAATAATAAAAATTGTAATAGCTCTAATATTATTTTTAGTAGCGTTGATTGTTCCTTTGCAAAGTCAATTAATTAATAATGGATTATTTGTTATAAGTTATTTAATAGTAGGACTGGAAATCGTTTTAAAAGCAATAAGAAATATTTTTAAAGGGAAAGTATTCGATGAAAATTTTCTTATGGCAATAGCAACAATAGGTGCATTTGTTATAGGTGAATATCCTGAAGCTGTAGCTGTTATGTTATTTTATCAAATAGGAGAAGCATTTCAAGATTATGCAGTTGATAAGTCTAGAAAATCTATAATAAGTTTAATGGATATTAGACCAGATTTTGCAAATATACAACGTAATGGGAAAATAGATAAAATAAACCCAGAAGAAGTAAATGTTGGAGATATTATAGTTGTAAAACCAGGAGAAAAAGTGCCACTAGATGGAATAATAGTAAAAGGTACTTCTATGATAGACACATCTGCTTTAACAGGTGAATCAGTGCCAAAAGAAATTAAAGAACAAGACGAAATATTAAGTGGTTGTATAAATGAAAATGGAGTATTAGAAGTTAAAGTAACAAAAAAATTTGGAGAATCTACTGCTAGTAAAATATTAGATTTAGTGGAAAATGCAAGTAGTAAAAAGTCAAAATCAGAGAATTTTATTAGTAAATTTGCTAAATATTATACGCCTATAGTAGTAGTTACTGCAGTTTTATTAGCAATAATTCCACCAATGATTTTTAATCGAGCAGAATGGATAGAATGGATACATAGAGCATTAACATTTTTAGTTGTATCGTGTCCATGTGCATTAGTAATATCAATACCTTTAGGCTTTTTTGGAGGTATAGGAGGAGCTTCTAAAATAGGTGTGTTAGTTAAAGGAAGCAACTATTTGGAAGCACTTTCTAATACAGAAATTATGGTATTGGATAAAACAGGTACATTAACTGAAGGAGTTTTTGAAGTACAACAAATAAATCCAATAGATATATCAAAAGAAGATTTAATTAAATATGCTACATATGCAGAAAGTTTTTCAAATCATCCAATAGCAATTTCTTTAAAGAAGGCATATGGAAAAGAAATAGTTAATAAGGAAGTGTCTGAAACACAGGAGTTATCTGGATTGGGTGTAAGAGCTGTTATTGACGGAGAAAGTGTACTGGTCGGCAATGAAAAATTAATGAAAGAAAATTGTATTGACTATATAAAAAGTGAAGAAATAGGAACAATACTTTATATAGCTGTTAATAACAAATTTGCAGGAACAATTGTAATATCAGATAAGATAAAAACAGATGCGAAAGAAACAATTGATAAACTAAAGAAAGATAATATAAAGAAAATTGTAATGCTAACAGGTGATAAGAGAAAAGTTGGTGAAAATGTAGCTAAAAAATTAGGCATAGATGAGGTTTATACAGAATTACTACCAAGTGATAAAGTAGAAAAAGTAGAAGAATTAATGAAAAATAAATCTGAAAATGGAAACTTGGCTTTTATAGGAGATGGAATTAATGATGCACCAGTTTTAGCAATTTCTGACATAGGTATTGCAATGGGTGGACTTGGAAGCGATGCTGCTATTGAAGCAGCAGATGTAGTATTAATGACAGATGAACCATCAAGAGTAGTAGATGCAATAAAAATTTCTAAAAAAACAATGACAATAGTAAAACAAAATATAATATTTGCAATATCTATAAAATTAATAGTACTTATATTAAGTGCAATTGGCATATCTAATATGTGGCAAGCAGTTTTTGCAGATGTAGGTGTTTCTATTTTAGCCATATTAAATGCATTAAGAGCATTATATATTCGAAGATAAGTTAAAATTAATTTTAATAATTTCAGAGTAATCACCCAATTATGTTGGGGAATAATTATAAAAATCACCTTTAAAATATTCAAATATGTAATTTTTATAAAAATAAAAATTACTGTGTATTATAATTATCTTGTTTTATAATTAATTTAAAGTATAGTAAAAAATAGTTATAGTATATTAAGGAGAGAACAATTTTGATATTAGAAATAATATTTATAATTATAGGTTTTGTTTTACTAGTGAAAGGAGCAGACTTTTTATTAAAGTCTGCTACAAGTATAGCAAAAAAATTTGGTTTGTCAGAAACGATAATAGGATTAACAGTTGTAGCGATTGGAACATCGTTACCAGAGATTTTTATAACAATAACATCTTCAATAAATGGACATTCAGACTTAATTATAGGGAATGCAATTGGTAGTTGTATTTGCAATTTTCTACTTGTACTAGGAATTTCAGCATTAGTAAAAAGAGTGAAATTTGATAAAAGAATAGTAAAAACACATATCCCTATTTGCATTATAGCAATGTGTTTAGTTTTGCTGTTGGGAAATATAACTAAATTAGAAGAAAGTTATATAATTAACAGGTGGCAGGGCGTTATATTGCTTTTCTGTGCAATTGGATATATTGTTTATACAATTTATGAAGAAAAAACAATTAAAAATAAAACTATAGAAAAAGAAATAATAGAAGAAGTTGAATTAAAAGAAATTAACTCTGGAGTAATAATTGTTATTTACTTAATATTAGGAATATTAGGTTTAAAATTCGGGTCGAATTTTGTAGTAGATAATTCTATATTAATTGCTGAAAAATTCGGTCTCTCGGAAAATATCATAGGTATGACGATAATAGCAGTTGGAACGGCATTACCTGAAATTATAACAGGAATTATAGCAGCAAAAAGGAATGAAACAGATTTATTGCTAGGAAATATAACTGGCTCAAATATATTAAATTTATTGTTACTAATAGGCTTAGGAGCTGTAATTAGCCCAATAAAGCTTATGTCTAATTTTAATATGACTATGTTAGTCTTAATAGCTGTAACAATACTTCTAAAATTTGTATCAAATATAAATAAAAATAATGAGTTAGATAAAAAAGAGGGAGTACTTTTAATTACAATTTATGTTATTTATATTTTATTTGCTATTTTAGTTTAAAATTTAAAAATGAAAGAATTTATTGATTGCAAAAAGGGAGTAATAAAATTGAAAATTACTTCCTTTTATGCTATTATAAAATTGATATGCATTATTATTCCATGCCATAGAGTAGTTGGATAAATGGAAGTTTAACAGGATGTGGATGTAGAATAAGAAATAAAATAGTGTTATTAAAATTTAAAAAAATAATATGAGCAATTTTTTGGTTTCAAAGAGAGGTATAGATTTATGAAAAGATGTAAATGGTGTAATTTAAAAAATAAAATTTATATAAAATATCATGACGAAGAATGGTGCAAACCAAACTTTAATGAAGAATATCTTTTTGAAATGTTAATTTTGGAATCTTTTCAAGCAGGACTTTCCTGGGAATGTATTTTAAATAAAAGAGAAGATTTTAGAAAAGCCTTTGACAATTTCGATATAGAAAAAATTTGTAAGTATGATGAAGAAAAAATAAAGGAACTATTATCTAATGAAAAAATTGTGAGAAATAAATTAAAAATAAATGCTAGTATTAGGAATGCAAGAATATTTAAGAATATACAAAAAGAGTATGGATCATTTAAAAATTATATTAAAAACTATACAAAAGGAAAAACTTTTTATGAAATAGGAAAAACAACTTCAAAATTATCAGATGATATTTCTAAAGATTTACAAAGACGAGGCATGAAATTTGTAGGTTCTACAATTATTTATTCTTATTTACAAGCAATAGGAGTTATATACTCACATGAAGAAGAGTGTTTTTTAAATTTTAGTGATGTTCATAAAATTTAGAGAATAATATTAATAGATTTTTAGTTAAAAAATATTGAAAATTATAGAAATATAATGTTAAATTATTAATAACATAAATTTATATATCTATAAATATAATAATATAGTTAAATAAACTTTTAAGATATTACTAAAGCTTAATATTAATTTAGAAGTAATAGTCTGAAATAAAATTTTTAATTTAACTATATGTGTCTTTGAGTAAAGTAAGAAAGGATGGAATTTATAATGAAGGTTTTATTGGTAAATGGAAGTCCACATAAGAATGGGTGTACTTATACAGCTTTAGAAGAAATTTCTAAAACATTACAGGAAGAAGGAATAGAAACAGAAATATTTTGGATTGGTACAAAGCCTATTTCAGGTTGCATAGCTTGTAAAACATGTGTTAAAACAGGTAAATGTGTATTTGATGATGTAGTAAATGAATTTGTAGAAAAAGCAAAAGATGTTGATGGATTTATTTTTGGTTCCCCAGTACATTATGCATCTGCAGGAGGAGCAATTACTTCATTTATGGATAGAGTATTCTATTCAGCTTCATGTGGAAAAAAATCAAATTATTTCTTGTATAAACCAGCTGCAGCTATAAGTTCAGCAAGAAGAGCGGGCACAACATCTACATATGATCAATTAAATAAATATTTTGGAATTACACAAATGCCAATTATTTCTTCAAGATATTGGAATATGGTACATGGAAGTACTCCAGAAGAAGTAGAAAAGGATGAAGAAGGTATGCAGACTATGAGAATTTTAGCAAGAAATATGGCTTATTATTTAAAGTGCATAGAGGCAGGAAAAGAGAAGGGAATAGAATTACCAAAGGTAGAAAAAACTACATATACAAATTTTATTAGGTAGAAGATATGAAAATATGTAATATAAATTATATAGAAAATAAACATATATATAGTTAAAGAAAGAAGGAATACTATGGAGAAAGCTATGAATTAATTGAAGTCTAATAATTAAATAAATTGTTTTTTAATATATTAAATATTTAAAAATCTAACTAAAATTTATAAATAAATTGATTAAACTCTCCTTAAATGTAAATAATTACATTTAAGGAGAGTGATTTTTATGAATTCATATTGGATAAATAGTGAAAAAAATAAAGAAAAATATAACAAGGTAGAAAAGAATATTGAGACAGATATATGCATAATAGGTGGAGGAATTACAGGAATAAGTACAGCATATTATTTAACAAAAGAAAATTTAAAAGTTACAGTACTGGATATGGGAAAAATAGGTTTTCAGACAACTGGAAATAGTACGGCAAAAATTACAAGTCAACATGGGCTATTTTATAAATATTTAAAAGATTCTAAAGGAGAAGATTTTGCAAGGCTATATTATGATGCAAACGAAGATGCAATAAAAAATATCAAAAAAATTGTAGAAAAGGAAAAAATACAATGTGATTTAGAATGCCAGTCTGCTTATGTGTTAGCTGCTAACAGAGAAGAGGTACAAAAAGTAAAAGATGAAGTAGAAGTAGTTAGAGGGTTTGGAGGGCATGCAGAATATTTAGAAAGAGAAGATATTGATAAAAATTTATTAATATTAAATCCATTAGCTGCTATAAGGTTTAAAAATCAAGCGCAGTTTAATTCTTATAAATATACTATTGAACTTGCAAAGATATGTAAAAATTTAGGAGCAAATATATATGAGAATACAAAAGTTGTAGACGTAAGAGATGAAAAAGATTACTATTATTTAGAAACAGAAGATGGTTATAAAATAAAAGCTAAATATTTAGTAATAACAACAAAATATCCAATAATAAATATACCGGGTTTTTATTTTATGAAAATGTATCAGTCTACAAGTTATGGAATATCTATACCTGTAAAAGAAAAATTATTTGACGGAATGTATATAACATCTACAAATCCTAAAGTTTCATTAAGAATGGCAAAAGTAGATAATAATATAATAAAAGATGTAGTGGATGGAAATATTGAAAATTATGCAAAGCAAGATAAAGAAAATAGAAAACGAGTGAAAGAGAAACAGAATAGTAAAATAGATAACGAATATGTATTAATTGTGGTGGGGGCAGACCATAAAACAGGAGAGAAAACAGATTTAAGTAATTCATATAAAAAATTAGAAAACATAGCAAAACAAATATATCCACAAGGAAAAGTAGAAAATTATTGGAATACAGAAGACTGCATTACATTGGATAAAATACCTTATATTGGCAAATATTCAAACATGTGGGAAAATGCCTATGTAGCAACAGGCTTTAATAAATGGGGAATAACAACATCTAATATTGCTGCAAATATAATTACAGATATGATAATAGGTAGAAAAAATAGATATGAAGATATTTTTATTTCTACAAGAGTAGAACCAGTAAAGAATAGACAAGAAGTGGGAAATATGCTTAAGGAAACTGTTAGCTCACTTGTTTTAAAAAAGTTTGAATTGCCAGAAAGTGAACAAGCAAGTTTAAAAAATGAAGAAGGCAAGATAATAGAAATTGAGGGAGAAAAAGTAGGAGCATATAAAGATAAAGAAGGGAGAATTTACACAATTGTACCAAAATGTGCACATTTAGGATGTGAGCTTTCATGGAATAACTTAGATAAAACTTGGGACTGCCCATGTCATGGTTCAAGATATGATTATACAGGGAAAATGCTATATGGACCAACTGTAAAGGATTTATATATTAATAAATAGATTATAATATTTACAATTTAATTAATAATCTATTAAATTTGACATAAAAAAAGATATAATAATTTTTTATACTTTGATGATAGTTTCGAGGTATTACAAAATTACTATATCTTTTTTTGTATATTTTTGATATGTAGAGTTTAAGTTATATACTTTAAAAAATGTTAAAAAAAATGTTAAAAAAAATGTTAAAAAAAATGTTTTAAAATATGCTTTGAAATATGCTTTAAAATATAGAATAGAACTTTATGTTTATTATTGTAATTAATTTTTTATTATGATATAACTAGATTGAAATATTAATATATAAAACTACAATATTGTAGTAAAAAAGTATTCACTATTGATTTACAGAATACTATATAAGGAAAATTACAATTAATTAAAATGGTAAAATCTTTGTTAGTGATATACAAAATTTATTTAAAGGAGGTAATGTTTTTTGAAAATTACAAGTATTGATGCATTAGAAAAAATATCAAATGATATAAGAAAAGATATTATAGAAGAAGTATACGAGGCACAATCGGGACATCCAGGAGGCTCTCTTTCATGTGCAGATATTTTAACAGTGTTATATTTTAATCAAATGAATATAAATCCGCAAAAACCAGATGCAGAAGGAAGGGATCGATTTGTTTTATCAAAAGGTCATTGTAGTCCTGCCTTATATGCTACTTTGGCTAGAAAAGGTTATTTTGATAAAGAATTATTAAAGACTTTTAGAAAGATAGGAAGTAATTTACAAGGACATCCAGATATGAAAAAAATATCAGGTGTAGATATGACAACAGGTTCTCTAGGGCAAGGTTTATCTGCAGCTGTTGGTATGGCATTGGCTTCTAAAATAGATAGTGCGGGCTGTAGAGTTTATTGTTTGCTTGGGGATGGAGAAATAGATGAAGGGCAAATTTGGGAAGCGGCAATGACTGCGAGTAAAAATGAGTTAGATAATTTGTGTGTTATTTTAGATAACAATGGTCTACAACTAGAAACAAATATAGATGAAATAATAGATCCAACAAGTATTGCAGATAAATTTATGAGTTTTGGATTTAATGTAATAGAATGTGATGGACACAGTATAACTAGCTTAATAGATGCGTTTAATTCAGCAAGAAATAAAAAAAGAGTGCCAACAATAATAATTGCAAAAACTGTAAAAGGAAAAGGTGTTTCTTTTATGGAAAATCAAATAGGATGGCACGGAAAAGCGCCAAATGAAGAAGAATATAGAAATGCCATAGAAGAATTAAATAACAAATAGTTTTTTTAAAGATAATATTAAAATTAGTTTTTAAATAGATTATATTAAGATAAAACTAGTTATAGATAGTATAAAAAATGCTAGTTAGAATAAAACCAATATTGTCTATAGATAATATAAAAATAGATATTGATTAGAATAAAATGAATATTATTAATATAGTTAGTATAAAAAATAAACGCTGGTTAGGAGGAAAGTTAATGAAAGAAGAAAAAATAGCAACTCGTCAAAGTTTTGGCGAGGCTTTGGAGAAGTTAGGAGAAACAAACAAAAATGTAGTAGTGTTAGATGCAGATTTGGCAAAATCTACAAAAACATCTTTATTTGCTAAAAAATTTCCAGATAGATTTATAGATGTAGGAATTTCAGAGCAAAATATGATTGGAATTGCGGCTGGACTTTCTACATTTGGTAAAGTCCCATATGTAAGCACATTTGCAGCATTTGCTACAGGGAGAGCATATGACCAAATAAGATGTAGTATAGCTTATCCAAAATTAAATGTTAAAATTTGCGGAACTCATGCAGGAATTACAGTAGGTGAAGATGGTGCTACACATCAAATGCTAGAAGACATAAACTTAATGAGAGGGCTTCCAAATATGACAGTAATAAGTACATCAGATGATATTCAAACAAAATGGGCAGTTGAGGCAATTTCTAAAATAGAAGGACCAGTTTATTTAAGACTTGCAAGAATTGCTACACCTGTCATATACGAAGAAAACCAAAAATTTGAAATAGGTAAGGGAATACAAATAGGAAATGGTATGGATGCGACAATTATTACTACAGGAGTAACTGTTTCAGAAGCATTAAAAGCACAGGAAATGTTAAAATTAAGTGGAATAAATGTAAGAGTTATTGATATTCATACAATAAAACCAATAGATAAAGAATTAATAGTAAAATGTGCTAAAGAAACAGGTAAAGTAATTACTGTGGAAGATCATAGCATAATTGGTGGACTTGGAACAGCTGTATGTGAAGTATTATCAGAGGAATATCCAATTAAAGTTATAAGAATGGGTATACCAGATTGTTTTGGAAAATCTGGAAAAGCTACAGATTTAATGAAATATTTTAGAATAGATGCACAAGCAATATATGATAAAGTTGTTAGAGAATTAGAGTAATGAAATAAGCTTCCGTATAAAATGACAATAAGTGAATTGCAAGAAGTTTTTGGAGTAAAAGTGAAATATTATTATGCAAAAGAATGTGTAGAAATTTTATTTTAAAAAATTAGGTATTGCATTTATAAAATTTATGATATAATATAAAATATATGTTTTAAATAATGCTTTTAGTATTTGCTATAAAGCATTATTTAAAACTAAAATATAAAAATTGGGGTATCGCCAAGCGGTAAGGCATCGGACTCTGACTCCGACATTTCCTAGGTTCGAATCCTAGTACCCCAACCAGTAACTTCAAGGCTTTCAACGATTTTTGAAAGCTTTATTTTTATAAAAAAATAGCTTACTTGTCCAAAACTTGTCCATATACTCAGTATATAATAGAAAAAATAGAAATAGGCAATTAACCTATTTCTATTAAATTTTTATATAATGGTAAATTAGCACCATTTATAAAATTTTTTATAAAAAATATTGACTTTATATCTTACTGTGATAGAATTATTAAACATAATATGTATAAAAAACAAATTGAAATTTACATAATATTATGTTATAATAATTGTAAATATCGCGTATAATATAATAGGAGATGATGACAATGGCAACAAAGTCTTTTTTAAAAAACATAGTTATCAAAGATGGAAAACAAGCAGAAAGATTTTTAAGGGCATTAGAAAACGCAGAAAAGAAGAAATCAAAAGAGATAACTATTAACCAAAGAGTAGAAGAAATTAAAAATCCAGAACAAATTAGGAAATTGTTTGCAAGATAGTAAATGGCATATCAAATAATAAATTTAAAAGATATTTACAATGAGCTAGGAGAAAATAATACCAAAGAATTACTAAAAGAATTTAGTTGTCCACTAAATAAAGATGTAGAATATTTTATAAAAAATAGAGCTATAGAATTTTCAAAACAAGATATTTCAAGAACATATATTGTAATGTCTTCATATAAACAAAAAATGTAATTGCAGGCTACTTTGCAATAACAAATAAATCGACAATAATAAAAAAATTTATTCTTAGTAAAACAAAAAGAAAACGTTTATTAAGATTTGCAAATTATGATGAAGATATTAAAGGATATCATATAGCTTTACCACTAATAGGACAAATTGGAAAAAATTTTTATAATAATTATAATGAGACGATTACAGGAGATATATTACTCAAATTTGCTTGTAATAAGATAAAAGAAATTCAGAATGCAATTGGAGGAAGATATGTATTTCTAGAGTGTGAAGACAGCCCTAAATTAGTAGAATTTTATGAGAGCAATGGATTTGTATGTTTTGGAAAACGAAATCTTGAAAAAGACGAAAGAGAAACTAATAAAGGAGATTATTTACTTCAAATGTTAAAGGATTTAAGTGAATATAATATTTGATAAACGTTGAAGAATCAACGTTTTTTCTATGTTAAAAATACCTCTGGTTTAACCAGAGGTATTTTTTAATGTAAATATTTATGAATATTATAGTAATTTTAAATTTATTTATTATTATTTATTACTGTGTTTCTTTAATCTAATTGATATTATTGCTAAAACTATAGCTGTACCAGCGATTACAATTAACGCAATAAAGCTATTATTTCCTGTTTGAGGAATAGGATCTTTTGCTATTGTGTTATCTTCTTTTTGAGGTGGTATTTCTTCTTTTACTCTAACTGTAGGAGAGTCTTCAGAATTAACATGTCCATCTTCATTATAAGTAATATCAATCTTTTCGTTTGTAGGTAATATTTCGTCTAAAATTTCTTTATTAAAGTTATCTTTCAAAGTAAGTTTATAACTTAATGTAGCAACTTCATCTTCTTTTAATACTTCTATTTTCCAAGTAATACTATTATCAGACTTATCTATTTGTGTACTTACATTTCCAATGTTAGGTGATGCAACATATTCAAAGTTAAAATTATCTATAATTGTTTGTGGAAAATAGTCTTTAATAATTACATTGTTTAGCTTTGTAACAGGTGTTGGTACAAGTATATTAACTATTGTTTCATTAAGTGTTTTGTCTATTTCTTTGTCTTGTACATAATAGAACTTTCCTACTGTAGGTTTATCTGGTGTTCCAAAAATTTCTTCTGCAAGATCTTGGTAAGTTCTATTTGTAAGTGGTTCTATTTCTTCACCATTTAAACCAATCATTGCACCAATTATATTAATTCCTTTTTCATCAAGTGATTGTAATTTTGCTTTTGTATTAGCTGCAACTTCTCCAGAATAAGTAGAAAAATGACCATGTGTATCGTTATTTGGAACTCCGTCACTTAATAATACTAAAACTTTTGTATTATCTTCTTTTGTATAATTTTGTTCTGCTATTGTAAGACCAGCCTCAATATTAGTTCTTGCACCTTCGCTTGTTTCTATATTAGCAAGTGCATTTTTTACTTCAGTAACATCACTTGTTAAAGTTTGCTCTAATTTTGCATCTGCTAAAGTTCCCTCTGCGCCATCTTTACTAGAAAAGCTCACAATACCAATTTTTAAATCTGGATAAGCTTTAAGTAACTTGTCTGCTAAATTACTAGCAGATTCAATGACTGCTTCTTTTCTTGTTACTCCAGATTCTACTGAATTTTCTACCATGCTGTTAGAATTATCTATTACTAAAAATAATTCAGAAGGTTTTGTTACATTAGCTGGTGAAGAGGTATTTACCAAACTTAATTGTAGTGTAATGCTTTTTTCTTTTGCATTGAAGTCTGCAACTTTCTTTTCAAATCTTCCATTATTACCTAAGTTTAAGTTGCAAGATTTATCACTCACTAATTCAAAAATTGTAACTTTTGAGTTTCCACCAGTTGTTTGTGTAGTATTAGAAACAGTGTTATTTGTTGTATTTGTAGCTGTTCTATTGTTGTTTCCATTATTATCTGTGGCAAATACGTAAGTAGATAAAGTTACTAGTAAAATTGCTAAAACAATTGTAAATAAGAATTTTTTTACATTATTCATTTTACTCTCTCCTTGTATAATATATTTAGGTTTTTAAAGTTACCTAAAACTATATATTTTTTAATTGTGATATAATGATTATATTCTTTAAAATAAATGAGCAACTAAATTTTATATTTATTTTAATAGTTTAACCATTTTATATCCATATAATTCTAACATGTAAAAAAACTTTTTTCAATAATTTAACAAAAATGTAATAAATTTGTGATATAATTAACAAAAATTAAAAAGGTGGTTTTAAATGTATCACATATTAAATCAAGTAGATAATACAGAAGATCTAAAAAAATTGAATATTTTAGAAAAGCAAGAACTTGCTAAAGACTTGAGAGAGCTTGTAATAGATACTGTTTCTAAAACAGGTGGGCATTTAGCTTCAAATTTAGGAGTAGTAGAGATTACTATAGCTTTGCATAGTGTATTTAATACTCCTAAAGATAAAATAGTATGGGATGTTGGACATCAAACTTATATACATAAAATTCTAACAGGAAGGAAAAACAAAATAAGTACACTAAGAAGTTTAAATGGTTTGGCAGGTTTTCCTAAAGCAGTAGAATCCGAATATGATGCTTTTGACACAGGACATAGTAGTACATCTATTTCTGCGGCACTTGGAATGGCAAGAGCAAGAGATATAAAAGGAGAAAAAAATAGTGTTATAGCAGTTATAGGTGATGGAGCTTTAACAGGAGGAATGGCTTTTGAAGCACTTAATGATACTGGTTCTAGTAATACAAATTTAATTGTTATATTAAATGATAATGAAATGAGCATATCTAAAAATGTTGGAGGACTTTCTACATTTTTAACAAGAATAAGGACAAGAAAATCTTATAATAAATCAAATAACTATATAAAAAGAATTACGTTGAGAATACCATTTATAGGTAAAAAAATAGTAAGGTTAGTAAGAAAAATAAAATATTCTATAAAGCAATTGTTTTTGCCTAACATGTTTTTTGAGGATATTGGTTTTAAATATTTAGGACCTGTTGATGGTCATAATATAGAAAAACTAGAAGAAATATTAGAAAAAGCCAAAAGTTTATCTGGTCCAATATTAATACATGTTATAACAAAGAAAGGCAAAGGTTATGAACCAGCAGAAAAAAATCCAGATAAATTTCATGCAACAAGTGCATTTAATAAAGAAACTGGTAAAAGTTTAAAAGAGAAAAAAGATGATTATTCAAAAATTTTTGGAGATGAGCTTGTAAAACTTGCAAAGAAAAATGACAAGATAGTGGCAATAACAGCAGCAATGAGAGATGGAACAGGGTTAACAAATTTTGCAAAGGAATTTCCAAATAGATTTTTTGATGTAGCAATAGCGGAACAACATGCTTTAACAATGGCAGCAGGTATGGCAAAAGAAGGGTTAATTCCAGTAGTTTCAATATATTCATCTTTTTATCAAAGAGCATATGACCAAATAATTCATGATATATGTACACAAAAACTTCATGTTGTAATGTGTATAGACAGAGCAGGAGTAGTAGGAAATGATGGGGAGACACATCAAGGTATGTTTGATTTAGCATTTTTAAATATAATTCCTAATATTACAATAATGGCACCGAAAGATTTTATAGAATTAAGGCAAATGCTTGAATTTGCAGTAAATTACAATGGACCAATTGCAATACGTTATCCAAGAGGTGGAGAAGAAAAAACAAAGTTTTTAACTCATAAAAGCATAGAAAAAGGCAAAGCAGAAATTCTAAAAGAAGGAGAAGATGTTTCTATAATTGCAATTGGAAAAATGGTAGCAAAAGCTCAAAATATTGCAGAAATTTTAGAAAGTAAAGGAATAGATGCAGAAGTAATAAATGCAAGATTTATAAAGCCTCTAGACAAGGAGACAATAATAAAATCTATAGAAAAAACAGAAAATGTAATAACAATAGAAGATGGAACAATAGAAGGGGGACTTGGAACAGTTATAGAAGAACTTATACTAGAAGAGAACTTAAAAAATGTTAAGTTTAAAAAATTCGGTTATCCAGATAGATTTATAAAACACGGAAAAACAGAAGAAATAGAAGATATATTTGGACTAACAGAAAAAAATATAGTAGAATATGTCGAAAAATGTAATGAAAAAGTTGTTGACAGAGTAAATGCATTAGTCATACAATAGAAAGGTAGGGAAAATATGGCAATAATAATTGATGGTAAGGAACTAGCAAAGAAAATTAGACAAGATTTAAAAGTAGAAGTAGATAAATTAAGAGAGAAAAAAGTTTATCCAAAACTTGCAGTAATAATGGTAGGAGAAGATAAAGCATCACAAGTTTATGTTAGGAATAAAAGTAAAGCATGTAACGAAATTGGTATAGACTTTGAAGAATTCTTGCTTCCAAGTAATATTACAATGGAAAAACTTTTGGAGTTAATAGAAGAACTAAACAATAGAAAAGATATATCTGGAATATTATTACAAAGTCCTATTCCGAAACCATTAAACATTAGAGAGGCTTTTAACAAAATAGATTATAGAAAAGATGTAGATGGATTTAATCCAATAAATGTTGGAAAACTTGCTATAGGAGAAAAATCTTTTATTTCATGTACTCCATATGGTGTTGTAAAAATGCTTGAAGAATATAATATAAATCCAGAAGGAAAAAATGTAGTAATAATTGGTAGAAGTAATATTGTAGGAAAACCATTATTACAATGTTTACTTAATAAAAATGCTACAATAACAATTTGCCATTCAAAAACAAGAGATATAAAAGCAATCACTAAAAATGCAGATATATTAATTGCAGCTGTAGGAAGACCACATTTTGTTACAGAAGATATGGTAAAAGATGGAGCTGTTGTTATAGATGTTGGAATAAATAGAAACGAAGAAGGAAAGTTAATAGGAGATGTCGACTTTGAAAACATAGAAAAAAAGGCATCTTACATTACTCCAGTACCAGGTGGAGTTGGACCTATGACAATTGCAATGCTAATGAATAATGTTGTAGAAGCTGCGAAAATGCAAAATGGAATATAATGTAAAATACAAGAAAAAATAGAAATAAAAACGAAAATTAACTTATGTATAAAAGTATTAAAATATTTTAATTAAAGTGAATTTTTATTATGGATTAAAATATTAAAAAATATTAAAGTAAAAATAAAAAAAGAAACAAATAAAAGTAAAATAAATATAATTAAATAGAATTGGGGGCTTACTTAAGTGAGCTCTTTTTTATATGTAGGAGGAATTGTATTGGAAATAATAAAAGAAAATGATAAAACTTATCCAGAAAAATTAAGGCAAATATATGATAGACCAGCTAAGTTATATGTGAAAGGAAACATAGATATATTAAATAATAAAAGTATAGCAATAATTGGTTCTAGAAATTGCTCAAAATATGGTATGGAAGTTGCTTATAAATTCGGCTATGGACTAGCTAAAAAAGGTATAACAATAATTAGTGGATTAGCAAGAGGAATAGATGCATACTCACATTGGGGTACTGTAAAAGCAAATGGTAAGGCTATTGCTGTTTTAGGAAGCGGATTTAATAATATTTATCCAAAAGAAAATATTGGACTTTATAAAGAGATAATAAAAAATGGTGGAGCTATAATAACAGAATATGAGCTAAATGCAAAACCAGATAGAATACATTTTCCTGCTAGAAATAGAATAATAAGTGCATTATCAGATGGAATTTTAGTTGTAGAAGCAAGAAGAAAAAGTGGAACTCTAATTACAGTAGATTTTGGACTAGAACATGGTAAAGATATATTTTGTATACCAGGTAATATAACTAGTGATAACTCATATAGTACAAATGAGCTTATTAAACAAGGCGCTATACCAGTAACTTGTGTAGAAGACATATTAGAAAATATTTTTGACACTTTATGTAAATAGTGATATAATACTATCGTATCAATAATTTTATGTAAATTAAGTAAAACAAACTAAGACACATCATGGATAGAGAGGAGTTTTTAGTTATGGCAGGAAAGGATGTATCTTACAAGAAGGTGCGGAGAAAGAGAAACAAACTCTTAAAACTAGGCTTAGTGCTAATCTTAGTGATTGGCGTAGCACTAGTAGGAGTTTACGAATTTTCTCGCACACATTTCGGAAAAGCAACTATTCAAGGAATAGATTGCTCTTGGCTTTCAGTAGAAGAGGTAAAGGAGAAAATAGAAAACAGCATAGAAAACACAGAAATTTGCTTTACAATAAACAGTAAAAGCTATACAGCAACTTATGTAGAATTGGGGGCAGAAGTAAGTAGAAATACTTTAGAGCAGTTACTTGAAAGTCAAAATTTTTTCAACCGAAATGACTTAACATTAAAAAATGGTATAAGCATAAGTAAAGAAAAAGTTACAAAGTTTTTAATGGGGGCTTTAGAGAATCAAGAAGAAAACTATGTACAACCAAAGAATGCATATATTCGCTTTGACGGTAGTAACTTTTTTATTGAAAAAGAAGTTATAGGAAACCAAATCGATTACAACATAGCATATGAAATTATAAGGCAAGAGTTAACTAGCATAGAAGAAAATCAAGTTATTGATTTAACTTCCGCAATGCAACTTCCTCAGGTAATGTCTAATGACAAAAACTTAGTAGAAAAATGTGTGAAGTTAAATAATATGTTAAATACAGTTATAATTATTAAACTTATAAATGGAAGCACATATACTATAGATAAGGAAGTAATTGTTAACTGGATAACATATGACGAAAGTAACTTTTCCTTTAATATTGGGAAAAATGTTGAAAAATTCGTAGATGAAATTAACGAAGCTGCGAAAAAGGTAACAACAGTACAAATTGAAGGAACTGGTGTAGGGTATGTAAACATGCCAGCATTTGAGGAAAAAATTCCAAATATAATGAAAGAAGAAACTATTTCTTTTATTATGGATAAACTTAAGAAAGGTGAAACATATGTTGGAAAGCCAGTTTATGAAAAAGACCCTATAACAGAAAATTTAAACAGTTATGTTGAAATTGACATTACAAGGCAAATGTTTTTTATGTATCTTAATGGAGAATGTATTTTAGAAACACCAACTGTAACAGGAAATATTGGCGCAGGATATTATACTCCTACAGGAGTGTTTTATCTAAACAACAAGGTTCGAGATACTGTTTTAAGAGGCTCAAATCGTGATGGTAGCAAATATGCTTCTCCGGTATTGTATTGGATGCCATTTTACAAAGGTTTTGGCATGCATGATGCTAATTGGAGAAACAAGTTCGGAGGAGAAATTTACAAAAACAATGGTTCACATGGTTGTGTAAATCTTCCAACTAATGCGGCAAAAACAATATACGAAAACATTACTTATGATATGCCAATTTTTATTTACAAATCTTAAAGTAAATAAAAAAATGATAACTTAATTTATAGGCAGGTTCTTATGAGCCTGCCTATTTTATGCAAATAAATAATGAAAACATAAAATTATAATTATTTATTACTTCTATAACTTTGAAATAATACAAATGTAATCAAATTGTAACATAAATGCAATAAAAAAGAAATACACAATTTCATAATGAGATGATATAATTATTCTGCACAAGAAAATATAAAATAACAAATTGTTCCACATTTATTTATTAATCATATAGAATA
>UMIN01007956.1_pt1 | contig 41451 bp, 43 predicted proteins | sample 1965811 | NCBI WGS metagenome assembly UMIN01 (sample SAMEA4836123, study PRJEB28245) | human gut metagenome | biome: gut microbiome; material: fecal sample | place: Denmark | collected 2008
TTTTAAGTACAAGCGCGTCAATCCGCGACGGACTCTTACTCAAAGAATATTCCTCTAATATTTGCAGATATTCCATCTCCTCATGAAAAGTAATGCGAAGAGCGGCAACAAAAGCAGGATGCCATTGTAAATTTTCATTTTTCATTTATTTTCATTTTTCATTTATTCTCCTTTTAGTATAATACGAATAATTTATCAAGTGCAACATCTTATTTTAAAGCATTATATAAGCATCACTCTCCTGTTCTGATTTATAAAAAGATTGGGTAAGGTTATTAAAGCCTCTCGGCTCTTAAGAAGATAAGATTAATTGAAAAATCTCTCAGCACTTTGTTTTCGACACTGAGAGACTCTTGTTTATCTTATTTATTATTCTTTTGGCATATACATCTCAAATGCTGCCGGTATCGGATACGTTTTCTCAATCTCATCTGGATGAATAAATAAAAATTCTTTTTTATTTGTCTTTTCCAGTTCATCCACCCTTATATCATAGCCGATCATATGCCACTCAACATGGCTGAAAATATGTTTTGCCGCAGGCAGCTTTTTAATCCGGATCGGTGAAAGTCCAATTTCTTTACAATAATTCTCCACTTCTTTTCTGCTCAAATGTTCCGGAACATTAGGCAGTTCATAAAGCCCTGCCAAAAGCCCTTTTTTATCTCGTTTTCCAATGGCAATCTCTTCTTCATCCCGAAATACAAGCACTGTCTTTTTTTCTATGCGTCTTGCCTTTGCTTTCTTCTTAACCGGAAATTCACTGATTCGTCCTTCTTCCCTTGCTCTGCATAAATGTGCAACAGGACATTCACTGCATTTAGGTTCTCCATTCGGCACACAGACAATTGCCCCCAGTTCAATCAGTCCTTGATTAAAATCGCTGGACGCCTCTTTGGGAATCACTTCTCGAAGCATCTTCTCTATCTTTGTCTTTGTGCTTTGTTTCATAACATCTGAATCGTCTGCCAAAATTCTCGTAATCACACGCAGCACATTTCCATCCACCGCTGGTTCTGGCTTTCCAAAAGCAAAAGAGCTGATTGCTCCTGCAGTATAACTTCCAATTCCGGTAAGAGAACGTATTTCTTCATAATCAGATGGAAATACACCATGATAATCTATCATAACCTGTCTGGCAGCTTTCTGCATATTCCGCACTCGATTATAATAGCCCAGTCCTTCCCACAATTTTAACAACTGATCTTCCTCTGCCTCCGCAAGAGACTGAACATCCGGAAGAGCCTTTAAAAATCGATCATAATAACCTTTTACTGCTTCCACCCTTGTCTGTTGCAGCATAATCTCCGAAATCCATACGCGGTAGGCTTCCGGATTATTTCTCCACGGAAGATCACGCTTATTCTTCCGATACCACTGAACCAAGGGTTCCCTCATCTCATATAACTGCGGACACTCTAAGATTACCGGTATCTCCTCTGCAATCTCAATCGAATCTTCTGTTACATAACAATCATATGCAAGAATCTTCACACCATTTTCTTCCGCCTCTTTGAGCGCATCTGCAAATGCCGGATGTGTCTGTCTGTTCGGTGTAAAATAACGCACGCCCTTCATCTGGATCACAAAAAACACATAAGCTTCATATCCGTCTTCGACCGCCTTTTGAAGTTCTTCCACATGCTTAACCGCTCGTTCGCTTGGCGCGTCCGGGAAACGTACTACCCCATCCTCTTCTAAAGTAACACCTTTGACTTCAATAAAAATCTTCCGTTCTCCTGCTTCCACATATAGATCAAACCGAGAATTACCATACGTATATTCCGGACGGATACAAGTAATATTTTCAAGCAAATGCCCTTGCTCCAGCCACTCTTTGACAACTCGATTGGGAATCTGGGAATCCATATTAATCATACGTTTCCCCTTCTCTACTGCGATCAGGTCCCATTTTGTTTTTCGCTCTTTCTTATCACTTTCCTGAACATATACGCAGGCGCCTGCTTTTAAGAGTTCCGCACATCTCCCGGTATTTTTCACATGTACGACTTCTTCTTCACCGTTCAATTCCACATACGCTTTGAATCGATTCGGTCTGCTTATAAATTTCCCTTTTGTAATATTCTCGTACTTCATGACTGCTGTTCTTCTCGCTGCTTTCTTAAACATGCCAAAATCTCTTCATTTAAGGACAGCATTTTTTCATCTAAAGTTGTTACCATATCCGCACATTCCCGAAGTTCACGACTAATGTGATCCGGTGCATTGCCTTCAAATTTATAATAGATCTTGTGCTCCAGACTTGCCCAGAAGTCCATAGCGATCGTTCGGATCTGAATTTCTACTTTTGTATCGACTACACTATCCGATAAAAAAATCGGCACCGATACAAGCATATGGTAACTTTTATAACCGCTTTCTTTTGGATTTTTAATATAATCCTTAACCGCCAGTACTTTTAGATCGCTCTGATTTCCAATCATACCTGCCAAACGGTAAATATCGGAAGTGAACGAACAGATCAAACGGACTCCGGCAATGTCATTAATATATTTCACCATATTTTCAATGGAAGTTTCATGTCCGTACCGTTTCAATTTTTTCACAATACTCTCTGGCGTCTTAATTCTTGTCTTAATATGCTCAATGGGATTATACTGATGAACATGTTGAAATTCATCATTTAAAATCTCTAATTTTGTCCCCACTTCTTTTAACGCTGCGTTATACAGGAACATGATCGTCTTCCAGCTATCCACATCTTCGTAATTTTTGATCGTTGTATTCATATTCATGTCTCCTTGTACTATATTTTTTAATATTCGATTCCCTCTCTGGCTGACAGTCCTTGATCGAAAGGATGCTTGATCTTCATCATTTCCGTCACATAATCGGCAATTCCCAGCATTCGTTCTGACACATCATGACCGGTCATAATAATCTCAAGTCCTCTTGGTTTTTGCTCCAGAAAACGGAGCAATTTGTCTTCATTTAAAAGCCCGAGCTGTACCGCACACAAAATCTCGTCTAAAAACAGTACGTCAAACGGACTGCAAAACTTCACGATCTCGTCCAGTGCTTTGGTATTATAATGCTTAAGTTCTGCCTTTTCCTCTCCATTCATCTGATTGAAAAATTTTATCTTTTCTCTTCCGGGAAGGCAGGTAATATTCGGAATCTGTTCCAGAATAACCCTCTCACTGGAAGAATTATCTTTTAAAAATTGAAACACAAGTACACGAAGCCCACTGCCCGCAGCGCGGACAATCTGCCCCACTGCTGCTGTCGTCTTGCCTTTTCCGTTTCCATAATAGATGTGAATCTTGCCGGTGCCTGTCATGTACTGTCCTCCTAATTTACATAAAATCTCGCCTTCACTGCCTCGTGCTCTCGCACTGCCTCGTACCTCGTGCTCTCGCACTCGGTACTGGGGCTCTCGCCCCATCATAAGCAACAAAAGAGGATATTCCTGCAAGCAGATATCCTCTTTCATTCCTTATGGCACTGCTCGTTGCTTATAGTATATCATACATCGAGTTTCATATCACCATTTTTGATCCATCCTTTTTTGCGCATGTATTCGCTGATGCCTAGGGTGACGATAGCGGGCAGAATGATTTGAATGATGAATATTTTGATCAGTACGGTGGCTGCCGGTTCTGTCTGGATCATGGTCTGCCATGTCATGATCTGTCCGACCAGTCCTGCGGTTCCCATTCCCGAACCGGTTGCGTTACTTGTCATGTGGAAGATCATTGTTCCCACCGGTCCTAAAATGGCGCTTGAAAGAATGGCTGGAAGCCAAATAATCGGCTTTTTGACAATATTAGGTACTTGCAGCATAGACGTTCCGATTCCCTGTGCAAGAAGTCCTCCAAATTTATTTTCTCGATAGCTTGCCACTGCAAACCCTACCATATTACAACAACACCCTATAGTTGCCGCTCCTGCGGCAAGACCTGACAGATTCAAAATAATCCCCAGTGCGGCAGAGCTGATTGGAAGTGTAAGGATCATACCCATTAACACAGATACTACTACTCCCATCAAAAGCGGTTGCTGCTCTGTGCCCCAGTTGATGAGAGAACCAAGCCACGCCATGAGTCTGGAAATCGGAGGGCCAAGCAATATTCCTACAAAAGATCCGGTTCCGATAGTAACAATCGGCGTGATCAGAATATCAATCTTTGTTTTCCCTGCCACTATATGTCCAAAAACGATTCCCACATAAGCTGCTAGAAACGCTCCCAGCGGTTCTCCCGGTCCTGCATATACCATAGCTCCATCTACAAGCACTTTCCCGGCTAATACATTTCCGGCAAAGGCACCCATCATCCCCGCAGTTGCCGCAGACACTACGACAAGCGCACTTTCTTTAAAGCGAAAAGCAAGCGCTGCTCCGATGCCTGCTCCTGTTAAAGACGCCGCCACTTTCCCAGCCAGAAATACAAGTGTTCCTACCTGTCCGGGAATCAGATTACCGATCTGCTGAATGATCGTCCCAATAATAAGAGTTGCAAAAAGCCCCTGTGCCATTGCACTCAATCCGTCAATAAAAATTTTATCTAATGCTTTCTTAATACTGTTCATCACTTACTCTCCTTGTACTCAAAGACAAATCTTATTCATACACCACTGTCTTGTCACTTGAAAAATTTTATCATACCGCTTTTATAAAAGCAAGACAGGACGCTATAATCATACAGTTCTACTACATCTTATACTATAAAACCTCCGAAAAATTTTCTGTCATTTTTTAGCAAAAATGTATGCTATAATTTTGTAACAAAATGGAAATTTATGCGTCTTATGGATGAAGAAACAAAAAGGAGGTGTGGAACATGGACATGCAATTTGAAAAAATCTATGAACAATTTTTTAAAGATGTGTATTTGTACATATTTGCATTAAGCCGAGACCCACATCTTGCCGAAGATATCACTCAGGAAACATTTTTCAAAGCAATGAAAGGGCTGAAACATTTCCGAGGAGACTGTTCTGTCAAATCATGGCTGTGCCAGATCGCTAAAAATCTCTATCTCTCACATGTGCGAAAGAACAAGAATGGTACTCTTGAACTGCCGGAAACCCTTCCGTCTGATATCGACTTGGAGCGTTCTTTTACCAATCGAGAAACCGCTATTTCCATCTATCGGATTCTTCACATACTGGAAGAACCGTACAAAGAAGTGTTCACTCTACGGACATTGGGAAATTTAAGTTACCGCGAAATTGCTGACATCTTCGGCAAACAGGAAAACTGGGCGAGAGTCACCTATCATCGTGCAAAGCTTAAGATTCGAGAAGCTCTTGTCTCCAGTGAGCCCACACACATTTACCCGAAAGGAGGAACCACTCATGACCAGCACAAATACACTTCCCTGTGAATTGATACAGGATCTTCTTCCACTCTACGAAGATGGGCTGTGCAGCGAAAGAAGCCGTGATCTGATCGAAGAACATTTATCAGAATGCGAAACCTGTCGAAATATTTACAAAACTATACATGAGGAAATTCGTGTCACTGCGCCTATTTCTGAAAACAGCGCTGAGGCTGAATCCTTTACACAGACTGCGCAGGCTGATATTTTAAAAAAATTATCTCGAAAACTTCGGCAAGACAAATTATTTGCCGGCGGCTGTATGTTGATCATAGGTCTCGTTTTAGCGATTCTGTTCTCATGGTTAAGTGAAACGATGTTTTTTGACAGCCAGTTTGGAACTGTCCCGATTGTTGATTACCGGATTAATGCAGAAGACATTACTGTAACGGAACTATATGAACTGAAAAACGGAGATATTTACTGTACCTTGGACAGCCGGAAACCATTATCCATCATAACCTCTTCCGCAGAAATACTTGTACCACAAAAACATGAAGACCGCACTTACGAAGAGGGATGGCAAACTGTAAGCGGAAAGGTTCGTTTCCGGGACAAACTTGACGGCGGCAGTCTCACTTATACACAGTTCTCGGCTATCTTCCATCGAACAGAAGCTTTAACCTCTCCGGAAACCGGAGACGCCATTACTCATGAAAGCTCCGCTCTTTATTATGAGGGAAAAGATGATGAGAGAAAGCTGATCTGGAAGAAAGGACAAGACATAAAACAGGCGCCTGCATCCATCGAGAAAAAAGCAGAACTGGAAAAACAAAGAAATGAAGTTTCTGCCAACACAGACGAGCTTATTACTGTCATTTTCCCGGAGGATACTCGTTTTATAACAAATGACTAAGGGCTCTCTTCCTTTTCGCAAGCTTTATTCTATCCTTTACATTCTTCGCAAAAAAGGCTATACTTGGTTCATTATAGAAGAAATGAGGACAGATCATGTTTCGTTTATGGGGAAAAGAATTTAAGGACAACCGGATGCTTCGAGATACGGTTATCTGCGACGAATCCGATGACACAAGAACACATAAGATCTTTCACGCGCTGGATGAGATCTGTTATGAATTTGACTTGAGTAAGCCAATCTGGCTCGACTCTACCATCGAGGAATTTAAGCGTCACGACAAAGCGCGCTTCTATCAGGATAATTTCGTGGATTCTATTGATTTTGATTATCTGGAAATCCATGTGATCGAAGAATAATCGTCAGAAAAATCATAATATATAGCAAAAGGGGATAAGATGCAGTTTGTCACATAAAACTGCACCTTATCCTCTTTTCTTCTCGTCTTCTTCGTTCCCGGTCTTCTCTTTGACAACAGTTCTCTAATGCCTGATCGCTTCCAGCGGACTTAATTTCATCGCTCTCTTCGCCGGAAAATATCCGGCAAGAAGTCCGACCAACATCGCAAATCCTATAGATGCCAGCATCAGCCAAATCGGAATATAAGAGATCTGCGCCATTCCATTCATAACTCCTGCACTTGACGCCAATGTATTGATAGCTGCCGATATAAGAAAACTCAGAATATTTCCGATCACGCCGCCAAATAGCCCAATCAATCCCGCCTCCATCAAGAACATTTTCCGGATATTTTTGAGACTGCATCCAAGCACCTTCATAACACCGATTTCTTTCGTCCTCTCGTAAATGGACATCATCATCGTATTCGCAATACCGATGGCGGCTACAAATAAAGAGACTGCACCAATACCGCCAAGAACTGCCTGTATGATTGCCATCTGACGTTTCATGCTGTCCATCAGCTCTGCGTTTGTTTCCACCTGATATCCCATCTCTTTGATCTGGTTGCTGACTGTAGTGACATGATCTGCCTCATCCACTTTCACTTCTGCGTAAGTATAGCAGAATTTATTCATAGGTTTCCCGTTTTTCGTCTGCGGCTGTCCCGGAATTGCTCTGCCTGAAAATTCCTTTTTCAAAAGCTGCTTTAATGTTTCCAGATCGCAAAACGCATAATTGGAATTGGCATTGTACCCATCAATACCACCTGCAACAACACCGCTTGCTTTCACTACATGCTTCTGCACCTGTATCGGCTTTGCGGAAGTTTCGCCGCCTTCTGCTCCTTCTTCACTGCTTCCTGCATCAAGAGGTGATCTCTCCTGCGAAGAATGGTAATTATCCATATCAAGAATCAGGAACAGGGAGTCTTTGGCAAGATCAATATCCGGCAGTTCCCCGGTATCCCAATATCCATTTCCGCTTCCCTTTTCTGTAAAATTCGTCAGAAGCTGATTGCCATATACCAATTCCAACTGCCCTCTGTTTGATTCAGGGAGCTGTCCTTCTTCCAGATCAATCTTCCGGCTCTTTAATCCTTCCGGTGTCATAGCCAGCAGTTCTGTATATCCTTCATAAGATCCTTTTAACAAAAGCACCGACATCTGATATACCGGCTGAGCGCTCTCCACATGTTCAATCTTTCCTAATGTCTCTATGCAATGATCATCCACATATTCCTCTGATGCTTCCTGCTCTTCGCCTCCCATGCTATGCCCCATCACCTCTTCACTTCCGGCCCCGTATACTTTAATCGTCGTTAAGCCTCCATATTGCTCAATTTCCTGATACATGGATTTCTGCATGCCAAGACCAAGCGACACCATGACTACGATAGATGCTGTACCTATGACAACTCCAAGGACCGTTAAAAATGTTCGCAGTTTTCTCCGTCTCAGATTACTGCTGCTCATCCTCAGAAGTTCCGTCAAGTTCATACAACAGCTCCTCCTCTTCATCTTTATCTTTTTTCTTCTTTCTTTGCTTTAATACAATAACCGTAACTACCGCTCCGACAACCAGAAGTACGAGCACAACTATTAACGGGAACGGAAGTCCTTTACCGGACTCTTCTTCCTCCGGCATCATTACGTCCATATCTTCCGGTGTCTCTTCCGGCATTACCATAAGCTGAAATTCTTTTTGCTCTGTAAATACTTCTCCTTCTTCATTTTCATAGCTCATTGTCATTGTCAGTTTTCCGTCATCTGCAGTTTCTTTTTTTCCCTTTACCATTGCATCGATGGATGCGGTGGAACCCGGTTCTACATTTCCCACAAAGAGTTCTTCCTTCTCAATGCTGTCTCCCTCGAAGACTGCCTTTACATTATAGAGTTTCAGTCTTCCCAGATTGTAGAGACTACACATGACATTTGCCTCTTCTCCCACTGCAATGCTGTCCGGGCTAATCTGAAAATCACTGAATTCAAATCGAGCATCCTGCTTCACCGGGATCGACAGACTGGAAGTTGCCTCAATCTGATTAAAACCAGCATCCTCGTATTTCATACTAAGCTCCACACTGTACGGCTTCTGCAATAAATCCGACTTGGCATTTAGCTTCATAGAGATATCCGCAGTTCCTCCTGCCTTTATACTCTCCAGATAAACAGTGCTGGACCCTGACGCCGGTAAAAATGCCGGTGCGGTTGTCTGTTCATCCGCCCCTTCAACCGGTGCATTCAGGTCAAACAGCATATTTCCGACTTTCGATTTCTTCGATGTATTTTTCAGATGAATGGTCAACGTAAAATCACTTCCCGCCTTAACCTCTACCGGATCTGTCGTAAAACCGGTAACGATCACTCTCGGAACGGAACCGTCCGCAGCACCTTCTGCAGCGCCTCCTGCGCTTACTGCACCTGCATCTCCGCCGCCAAAGTCAGAATACAATGCGGCTCCGTTACTTACACTGCCTCCGCTCATTCCGTCAGCTGAATCACTATCGGCTTTCCCGGATGAGGAATTTCCGCCCCCGCTTGCTCCGGTATTCTTATCCTCCGGCTTCTTACTTGTATTTACATAGAAAGATACTGTTCCCTCGTCTATCTGGTCAGCCGTATAGGAAAAGCTTAAGAGATAGCGGTTTGCCCCTGCATCATCTCGCTGGGTAAATGAAAACTTCACCTGTGCATGATCTCCCTTTTCCCCTTTTTTCTTCAGACTCTTAACCGTAGCAGAATATTTCTGATAATCTGTCTTGAATGGCCATCTGGATGAATCGTCTCCGCGAAGTTCCGGCTGAATCACCAGATTGGTGATCTCGCTGTCTCCGGTATTTTCAATGTTCAATACGAAATCCTGCGATTTTCCATAGTGATAAACCGGCACTTTATTATCCGGCACGGTAATTCTTACAGGTGTGTTTTGACTTCTGTCTTTCCCTTCTGCATGCGACACAATGTTCGGAAATGCAGAACATACCATCACTACAAGTGTAAGTACCACCGCCAATGTGCCGCTCAATCTTTTCCCATTCTTTTTAGTTTCCCTCATGTTCATACTCTTCGTCCTCCCTCTTCTGATTCGTTTCTTCTATTTTGAGTATCTTGCCGTCACGGATGTGAAAAATTCGATCTGCATAAGACGCCAAATGGTCGTCATGCGTAACCATGACAAGCGTTTTATTATGTTTTCGAACAACCTGCTGCATCAAAGCCATAATCTCTTCTGCTGTATGAGAATCCAGATTTCCCGTAGGTTCATCTGCAAAAATAATCTGCGGATCTACCACAAGTGCTCTGGCAACTCCGACTCTTTGCTGCTGTCCGCCGGACATTTGATTCGGCATATGTTTTTTATGCTTTTCAAGTCCCACCAGCTTTATCATTGCTTCCGCCTTCTTTATCCTATGCTGTCTTGCCTCCCCTCGGAAGCTCAACGGCAGCGCCACATTCTCTACTGCATTCAGCGTTCCGAGAAGATGAAAAGACTGGAAAATGAATCCAACTTTCTCTCTTCGAAATGCGACCAGTTCCTCTTCACTCAGATGCTCGATCTTCTGACCTCCAATGACAATGCTTCCTCTGGTTGGTCTCTCCAGCCCTGCCAGCATATTAAGAAGCGTAGACTTTCCGGAGCCGGAAGTTCCTACAATCGCGCAAAACTCTCCTCTTCGGACAGTAAAATCAACTCCGTCCAACGCATGCACGATCTCGTCTCCTACTTTATACAATTTGTATAGATTGTTTACTTTGATTACTTCTTCCATAACTTTCACCACCCTCTCAAAAGCTATCATATAAATCCAAATATTTCCCTTGTAAAAAACGAAATATTTTCTTAATTTTCTTCTCGTTGCCATCTCTCCGGCGCTATGCTAAGATATATGAAGATAAGAAAGGGGAAATTACCATATGATCGAAACGATTGGATTATCCATCCTGTTTTTGAAAAAGGAAGCCTATACCGGCTCTCACCATGGCATCCGCTATCGTCTGTCCAAAGACGAAGACACACTGAAAGCCTGTGTTTACCCGGAACCATATTGCTTTGAAGCGACAAAAGATGAACAAAAGACATGGAAAGATTTTGAATTTTCACAGGACGGGCTTCAGGAAGCTCTTACCTGGATTGAAGAATGCTATGAAATGACAAAAGACAACAGCTCCCACAACTAGGAAACTGTTGTCTTTATTTTTTAATCTGATTATTTTCTAATTACCTAATACTTCTTCTGCAATATTTCGCGCATGGTCGGAAATACGTTCCATACATACAAGTGTATCAAGGAATACAACACCTGCTTCTGTATTGCACTCGTTCTTTGCCAGACGCTTCATATGTCCGGTTCTTAACGTAATTTCAAGATCATCCACCTGCGTTTCTTTTTCAATTACTTTCAATGCTTTTTCTGTACTTTCTTCTTTAAAGGCATCCAGTGCATAATTGTAACTGTCTACACTGGCAGCGATCATCTCGTCTAACTGCTCATTTGCAATATCCGAAAACTCCAGCTTCTTCTCAATCATTGTCTCTGCGAATTCAGAAATATTTTCACAGTAATCACTGACACGTTCAATATCTGACAGCACCTGCAGAAGATGCGCCGTTGTCTGGTGTTCCCGTTCGCTGATCTGAAGTGCACTCAGCTTAATGGTGTAATCTGTAATACCGGCACACAGACGGTCTACCACGCTTTCATCTTCTTTCAAAACACAAAGGTCTGCTTCACTCTTAGTGTGAAGTACATTCTTAGCAATATTAAGAGACTCTCGTACAATTTCACCCATACGAACAGTTTCATTGATCACAGACTGAAGTGCAATGCTTGGTGTCTCTAACATACGGTCATCAAGAAGGATCTTACTTCTGTCTGCCTCATTTTCTTTCACGCCACCGATCTTCTTCGCCAACTTGATGATCAGATTGGATACTGGGAACAAAAGAACTGTCGTTGCAATATTAAAGAATGTATGCACCGTACTGATCTGCGTCTGTGTAATCGTTCCTGTTCCTGCCATTGGATTGAGCACTTGGAAGTATACGATTGCGACTACGCTGAAGAGCACCGTTCCCATCACGTTAAAGAGAAGATGCATAAGCGCTGCTGTCTTCGCATTTTTCTTTGCGCCAAGACTGGATAAAATAGCGGTCACACAAGTACCGATATTCTGTCCCATGATAATATAAATCGCTGCGTTAAAAGGAACCAATCCTGCTGCTGCCAGACTCTGCAAAATTCCGACCGAAGCCGAAGAGCTCTGGATCACTGCGGTTACAAAAGTTCCTGCCAGAATTCCAAGTATAGGATTGCGTCCAAGTGTCACGAAGAGATTCACAAATCCTTCGGATTCCTGCAAAGGTGCCACCGCAGATGACATACTGGAAATACCGATAAATAAAAGACCAAATCCGACGATAATGCTCGCAATCTCCTTAGAGGATCTTCTCTTTCCTGTCAGCATAATGATCACACCGATCATTACTGCAATCGGCGCAATTTTCGCCGGACTTAAAAATTCCGCCCACTCTACAGAAGATACCAGCCATCCGGTAACTGTTGTACCGATGTTGGCTCCCATGATTACTCCCATTGCCTGTGTAAGATTCATGATTCCTGCATTTACAAAACCAACGACCATAACTGTCGTCGCAGATGAACTCTGGATGACTGCCGTAATGGCTGCTCCGAGAAATACACCCATCAGTTTGTTTTTTGTAAGGACTTCCAAAATAGACTTCATCTTGCTTCCGGCTGCATTTTCAAGTCCCTGAGCCATGATCTGCATGCCATAGATGAACATTCCAAGTCCCCCTACAAAGGGGATCAAGATATCTAAGTAATTCATTGTTTTCCTCCTAATAACTATCACTCATATCTCAAAACTAACCATTGTTACAATAACATCTAACTTTCCAGAAAACAACAAATTTTTACTTTTTGTTTATGTTTTTTACAAATATCTTACTTTTTCATTTTCGGACTGAACAGGAAAGAGGCAAGATATCCGAAGATTAGCGCGGCGCTGATTCCTGCTGCACTCGCCTTGAAGCCGCCCAAAAAGATACCGATAACCCCTTCCTGATCTACCGCCTCCTTGACACCTTTCCAAAGAAGATTTCCGAATCCTGACAGCGGTACGCTTGCTCCCGCTCCTGCAAAATCCTGCAAGGGCTGATACAATTGGCAGGCTCCAAGAACCGCCCCGGTGCATACGAGAAGTACCATGATTCGCCCCGGCATCAGCTTGGTACGATCCAACAGAATCTGCACAAGTGCACAGATCAATCCTCCTACCCAAAATGCATGTATATATTCCATTTTTCAACTCCTCCTTTCTTATACCTTGTCCATCAACAATGTTCCAGTACGATTCCGTGTGCAATTCCCGGCACGCTCTCACCTTCATTGTAGCTTACCGTAGACATCAATGCTCCCGTAGGTACGAACAGAATACGTTTCCACTCTCCGCTTGCCAGTCTGGGAAGAATATAAGCAGACAATGTCACTGCTGCACATCCGCAGCCACTTCCGCCTGCATGGGTGTCCTGCGTATTCTGGTCGAAGATGGTCATGCCGCAATCCATATGATTTTTCTTAATATCAATGTGACGCGCCCGCATCAGATCAAACAAGATGCTCTGCCCCACATACCCCAGGTCTCCGGTGATGATCCTGTCATAATCCTCCGGTACCCGATCAAAATCATAGAGATTCTGTGCGATTGTATCACATGCTGCCGGAGCCATGCATGCCCCCATATTCTGCGAATCCTTCAAACCATAATCCACGATTTTTCCCACGGTCACTCCTGCGACCCGAACATGACTTTTTTTCTTTCCCACAATAAATGCCCCACTCCCAGTTACCGTCCAGTGTGCAGATAATGGTCTTTGACTGGCATAACTAAGCGGGAAACGAAATTCCTTTTCTGCGCTTCCGAAATGACTGGAGGTAACTGCCAGCATTGCTTCTCCATATCCTGCTGCCACCCCCATGGAAGCCAATGCCAAAGCCTCGCCTGACGTAGAACAGGCACCGTAGAGCCCGAACATCGGAATCTTTAATTCTTCCACTCCCATGGAAGTTGCCACTCCCTGTCTGAGCAGGTCTCCGCCGTAGAGAAACCGAATATCTTCCGGTTTCATATGTGCCTTTCCAAGCGCCAGCGTACATGCTTCTTTCTGCATGGTACTTTCCGCCGCCTCCCACGTATCTTCGCCAAATAAATTCTCTTCTTCTATCACATCGAACATCGCTCCCAGCGGTCCTTCTCCTTCTTTTTTCCCTACTACAGATGCACTCTCTATAATATAAGGCTGCTCTTTAAAGGCAATACTTTGCACTCCTTTGATCATGTCACTTCTCCGCCTTTCTTCATTTTTATTTATAATATTCCACAGATCTTCAATATCCAGTAACCAAGTCCCAGAAGCCAGCTTATAAATGTTCCATACAAGATCACAGGTCCTGCAATCGTAAATATTTTACAGCCGATTCCCATCACCTGACCTTCTTTCTGATACTCAATTGCAGGTGCGGCTACTGAATTGGCAAATCCGGTGATCGGAACAAGCGCTCCTGCTCCTGCCCACTTGGCGATCACCGGATACAGATTGCATCCGGTTAAGATCACACTGATCAAAATCAACACAATGGATGCCCAACTTCCGCTAATATCTTTATCCAGTCCCAGTTTCTCACACCAATTCAGAATTCCTTGCCCAAGCACACAGATCAGTCCCCCTGTCACAAATGCTCTCGCCATATTCTTTGGGAGACTGTGCACCGGAGTCTTCTTCTTCACATAGTTTTTATATGCTTCCTGCTGCTTCTTTTTATCCATCTTCCCTGTCTCCTTTTTTCTTTCTTTTTTCCTTTCATCTGCAGGCAGTTTACCAGCGATTCACAAAAAACAGCCATGCGCCGATTCCTCTTCCCAGCGCCAGACCTAAAATAATATACGGAATACATCTTGTAAGCTTCATTCTTCTTATCGCAATCGGAAATACATTTAAAATCTCAGCAAGAGCCATTGCCCAGCATCCCGCGAATATTCCTGCGAACAATCCGACAAATGCAAGAAAAGCCTTTCCCCCCGGAACTGCTATCTGATAAATATAAAACAAATTTCCCAAAATGCCGCCAAGTGCCGCACTGTCTTCATATAGTAATACGTGTTCTCCTGTATGCGTACGGTCTGCGAAATCCGAAATCACGCCAAGTTCTATCATAAAAGCTCCCAGTCCGGCTGCCACGGTAAATCCTGCACTAAGTCCTATGACTGCCATAAGGAGACTGTTTATCCACATCCATCTCTTTCTCCTTTCTCGCAAAATCCTCGATCAACGTCGTCTGTATATCATTTTCGTAGAGGCGCATTTCCACCTCCATAGGCGTCGGATCTACCGTAAACTTCCGTTTTCCGAAATGGTTAAAAAATATTAAGATTCCGATTGTCAGTCCCACGCTGTAAGTAAGCTCCAAAATTGTAAAACCGTCGGATGCGCTTCCTGTGATCAGCTCATAGATCTGTCCGAATAATTTCGTAGTATCTACATCATTGTTAAACGTCATAATAGAAAAAGCTGCACCGATAAAGCTGGTCACAACTACAGCTGCTGCCTTCAGAAAATGTACGACTCCTCCTGCCGTCTTAACTTCTTCATAGGTGACGATAAAATCCTGCTCACCCATGTTCTGAACATCCGCATTAGGATAAACCTCCTGAATACATTCAACTACTTTCAATATAGATACTGCAATCCGGCTGCTATGCTTCTTATCTGTATGGTGAAAACGCAGCAGACGCAGAGACTTGACTTTCGCAGCAACAGATGGATTGACACACGATATTTTAAGTACATCCCCAAGTGTGACATCCGGCTTTGTCACTTCAATGTTGCGATCTGCTTTTATATAAATCGTCTCACTTCCCGAAGCCATACGTTTCTCCACCTCCCCTGTTCAACATAACCAATGTCCCTTCACTGATCGTCTGACCGGTTCTCTCTTCATTGATATAGTAAATACATCCGGCGATCACTGCGGCAATCACAATACAAAGCAGGCATATCCTGAGTTTTTTTCTTGCCTCATCCATACTGTCACCACCTTTCTTCTTATTTGTGGTTAGTATGGATGATTCATTCAGAAAATATACCCTGATATGCCTGCTAGATTTGTTCTCTCATACTTTTTAAAATCTTTTTTTCCAATCTTGAGACCTGTACCTGAGATATGCCAAGCTCTTTTCCTGCCTGCGCCTGTGTCCGGTCTGCAAAATAGCGAAGATAAATCAGCTGTCTCTCTTCTTTTTCCAGTCCGCCCAGGAGTTCCTTCAAAAGCAGATGATCCAGAACCTCTTCCTCAGGCTCTGCCCGCCATGGAAGCCGGTCCATCAGACTGACCTCCTGACCGTCACTTTGGTAAATCGGTTTGTGAAGCGACTCCACCTCAGAGCTTGCGTCCAGTGCAACCATCAGTTCTTCCGGTTCCACTCCGAGCTCGCCTGCAAGTTCTGTAACCGACGGTTCTCGTCCAAACCGTTCCTGAAGCTTCTCCCGACAGAGATACGCCTTATAAGACAGCTCTTTTAAGGAACGGCTCACCTTGATCATTCCGTCATCCCTTAAAAATCTTTTGATCTCTCCGGCAATCATAGGGACCGCATAGGTAGAAAATTTCACATCATAATTCAGATCAAATTTGTCAATCGCTTTCAGCAGACCGATCGTTCCAATCTGAAACAAATCCTCCATTTCCACACCCCGATTGCAGAACCGCTTTACAACACACCAGACGAGTCCGGTATTTTCTTCTACCAGCCGCGCCCTTGCTTCTTTATCCCCTTCGTGAGATTTCTGAATCAATACGATTGTATGGTCCATAATTTTCGCCCTTCACCTATTGTCTTTCTCATCTTCACCAAAGTGCCTACATGCGGTTTGGATATCACTTCCAACTCATCCATAAAGGCTTCCATAAAAGAAAAACCCATCCCAGATCTGTCCTGCTCCGGTTTTGTTGTAAATAACGGCTCCATGGCCTGTTTCACATCTTCAATTCCTTTCCCCTCGTCTTCCACCTCTACATACAAGGTCTTTCCTTCTATTCTGCATCGGATACAGATAGAATGTACTTCCCCTTCATATCCGTGAATGATCGCATTCGTAACTGCTTCTGAAACTGCAGTCTTTACATCCGATACTTCCTCCACAGTAGGATTTAATGATGTCATAAATGCCGCCACGGTCACTCTCGCAAAGGATTCGTTGATTGAACGGCTTTCAAAAATAAGTTTCATTTCATTCGCAGACTCCATTTACTGCTCCTCCTCATATATATGCATGATTTTTGCTGTTCCTGACATGGTCAGAATCTTTTTCACCCGATCACTTGTATGTACGGCACAAACTTCTCCGCCCATCATATAGAGACGTTTGTACCTTCCCATGATTACACCGATTCCGGAACTATCCATAAAATTCGTTTCCCGGAAGTCGAAGATCACATAGCGGATGTGATGCTTTTCAATCAGGCGATCGGATTCTCTTCTTATTTCTTCCGCATTGTGGTGATCCACTTCATGCGGAAGAAAAATGGTCAGGCAATTTTCCTGTACTTGATAATTCATATGATTCCCCTTTCCTGTACATCCCCGGAGGGCTTTTATTACACAGGAATATCTTTCCCGCGCAATGAAAAAAAAGGATATGCGTTTTTTCGCATATCCTTTATCTTTCGTATCTTACAATCTTCTATTCATCTTCTTTTGCATTTTGCGCATCCAAAGCCGCCTGCGCTGAAGTTGCAATATCGGTATCTTTATAATCCTCTACAAGCTTCTGGTAGAGTGCATTAGCCTGATCCTTATCACCGCTCTTCTCATACGATTGCGCAAGAAGAAGCTTCGCGGCGCCGTCACCATAGCCTTCATCCATTTGAAGAACCTGTGTCAGCTTAGTTATCGCATCTTTATAATTCTCTGCATCAAAATTATCCTTTGCCTCAGAATAAATTTTTTCGCATTGCTTTGGATAAAGCTTTTCTGTCATCTCATTGTATCTTTCCAGACCGATGGTTCCCAGTGAGTCCGGATTCACTTTTATAAGCTCTTCTACCATAGCTGCATTACTCATGTCAGAATCCGAATAATGCTTATATATAGTCATTACGATCTCGTAACTCTCCTGTGTAGATTCTCCGGTTGCCTTCGCATTCTCACTCTCTTCACTGGTAGAACGATATTCTTCCAGCTCTTTCTTAAGCGCACTAATCTGCGCATCTTGTGTCGCAATCTGATCACTGAATTCGACGGTCTGTTTATTCAGCTCCTTTTGACGGGAAGAATTAACTGCCGGCATAACGAGAAACCACATCACAGCCACTCCGACAACAAGACCGATCAGCATATTGATCACTGTATGAAGTCCGGTATGCTCTTTAAAATTTGTAGACACCGGTTGTATGATTGTCTCATTACCAATATTATAAGTAACCGTCTGCTGATCCTTTTTCTCGTTTTCCCGAACCTTTACCGTCCGGTTTTTGCGGATCTGATTCAGTTCATGCATATAACGCAGTGTAAAATCATCGGTCGTATCTAATTTATGCGCAGTTCGCAGCACTTGCCTTGCCGCAGTATACTGCTCTGTCTTAAGATACAGAAGCGCAAGAAGCTGATACGCTTTCACATAAGTAGGATGCACGGCAATTGCTTTCTTAAGCTGAATAATTGCCATATCTTCTCCATTTTGCGCCGCATAATCCAGACTCAGATTGAATTTCTTCACCGCCTGATTGATTTCTTCCAATTCTCCCGGAACTTCCTGAACCTTACTGATGTAATAATTGGCAATATTGTCATGGGATTGGAAATTCTTGCTCAGAATCCACTCTACCAATGCCTCCACTACATCTCCTCGTCCATAATACACAAGTCCCAGAAGATTGCGCGCGGCAATATTCGATCTATTATATTGTAGACTTCGCCGAAGTGACACAATCGCGCCGGACAGATCACGGATATTGGCTTTCCGAAGTCCGTCATTGTACCAGAAATTCGACTGATATATGAGTTTTGTTGAATAGTCCATAGAATCCCCTTTATTTTGTCTGTTCGATCACTTCACGCAGAATATCGGTCATATCGGTAAGATCTTCCTGATAAACTGCACCCTCTATATCTTCTACTTCCAGACTTGGCTGGAATTTTTTAAGTTCTTCTTCAAAATTCAGCATGATGTTAACCTCCTGCCAACAATTTTTTCACCATTCCCACAAGGTACAGAGAACCAAGACAATAGATTTCACTGTCTCCCCTGACTGCAAACGCGGTTTCAATGGCATCCTTTAAATCTGTTCTCACAAGCACTTCCCGCTTCGTAAATTGACGGAAGACCCGCCCCAGTTCTTCTGCCGGTACACGTCTTTGATCCTCAATCTCTGTGACTATGTACGTCTTCGCAGGCACGTGCTCACACAGATACTTGATCATCTGCTCATATTTCTTATCTGACACCGCCGAAAAAATAACGATCGGCTCTTCTTTTTTCTCTCGATTGATAAGTTTTACACTTTCTGCAAATGCCTCGATCGCCCCCGGATTGTGCGCTCCGTCAAGAAGAAAATGTTCCCGGATCTCTTCCATCCGTCCTTCCCACCGAACAGATGCAATTGCTTCCGCCCATTTCTTTTCTTCAATCGGAAGTCCTTCCTTCTGCAATGCATATTCCATCGCTTCCAGCGCAAGCTCCGCATTCATAACCTGATACACACCTCGAATCGGGACATGCCAGATAACATCTTTATCATACGCACTCTTCCTTGAAAATGCAATACGATTTGTCTCAACTTCCTGAATTTCGAACGCATTTTTCGAGATTTCTCTACATGGAGCCTGCTGCTCTTTGGCACACTTTTTAATCACCCTCGAAGCCTCCGTGTCATTCCCGTCAAAGAATACCGGAACTTCTTTTTTAATGATACCAGCCTTCTCATATGCAATTTTCTGAATCGTATCGCCAAGGATATCTGTATGATCAAGGCTCACCGACGTAATCACGGTAAGGAGCGGATGCTCCACAGAATTGGTGGCGTCAAGCCTTCCACCCAGTCCAGTCTCTAATATGACATATTCCACTTGAGACTTTTCAAAAGCAAGCATACCCATTCCGAATAAAAATTCGAAATAAGAGGGATGTGTAAGTCCCTCTTGTTCCATTTCTTTTGCCGTCCGGTACGCCTTACAAAATACTTCATAGAAAATATCGTCTGACACCGGAATCCGGTCAATCTGTATTCGTTCATTTACGGATACCAGATGAGGCGAAGTAAAAAAACCGTTTTTCTTTCCCTCTGCGGCAAGAATTGCCTGAATATAAGCACATACAGAACCTTTACCGTTCGTTCCCGCCACATGGATCACCTTGCATTTTTCAGCAGGATTTCCAAGCCTCTTCATAAATTCTCTGGTATGATTAAGTGAATGTTTCTTTGTAAATTTAGGAAGCTCTTCAATATATGCTGCCGCTTCCCTATAATCAGCAGGTATATACTCCGGCATTATTCTTTCTCGTCCTCCGTCTGCTCCATCCATGAGATAGAAGTATCTGTTCCGGTTCCTTCCACAACCTGAAGCTGTCCTTGTTGATAGATATAATCATTTGCCTTTCGGAACAAAGTATCACTGGACCCCATCTGCCGAACAGAGATTACATCTCCTTCTTTCAATTCCGTCTCCGACAGATCGATTCTCGTATTATTAAGGAACTGGCTCTTTTGTTTTTCTCCATTGACATAGACTTTACTTTGCTTCGTAAAGTTTTCTCCGTACAGGCTGCATCCGCCATTCAGCTGGCTTACCACATTGCTCAGCGTAACATCCTTTACGCCCATCATCATGTGACCTTCTGTAATCGGAAGCTTGCCATCATAGACATACTGATCTCCATATAAAATATCATATTGAAGGAGTTCCAGATCTGCCAGATAATTTTTACTCTTACGTCTCTCCTGATGGTAGTTAAATACTGTACCGGAATGGATATCCAGACGATCCAGAACATCCGACATAATCTGATAAGCCGGAATATTGCGGTCCTGTTTCTCAAGACCGATATTGTCCCAGATTACATAATTTGTATTATAGAGGTAGCGGCTCTTTAAATCCTTCGCCTCCAGTCCCATCGTCGGAAGGTGATCTCCGTAAAATACGACTACGGACGGTTCTCCTCTTTGTTCGATTGCTTTCACAAGATTTCCGGCAAACTGATCCATCTCATAGACTTGATTCACATAATATTCCCATCTATTATGAAGTGCTTCATCTTCGATTCCTTCTACCGTAACTGCCGGATTCTCAAGCACCTGCTCTTCCGGATATTCTCCATGTCCCTGCACACTTACTCCGAACACAAAGTCCTGCTGTTCTGTAGTGTCCATCGCCTCCATAATGTGCTGGATCAATATGTCATCCTTCGCCCAGCCGTTCTCTGTCAACTGAAGGATATTCATAAATTCCTTACTTGTGTAGCTGTCGAATCCGATATTATTAAAAACTGCTGCACGGCTGTAGAAATTACCACCATTATTATGCAGGGCATGTGTGCCGTAACCAAGCGCTCCCAGAGCACTTGCCGCACTTTCGCTGACGCGATGCTTCAGTACCGTCTTATATGGATACTCTCCCGGTCCAAAGTAGCGAAGATTCATACCGGTCAGCACTTCGAACTCCGTATTGGCAGTTCCTGCTCCCACAGACGGCACTTTAAAATATCCTGCCGAATGCTCCGCTGCCATTGCATGAAGGTTTGGTGTTGCATCTTGAGAGGTTGTAAAAAATTCCGCCTCTGACACATCAAAATAAGACTCTAACTGAATGAAAATAATATTCGGAAGCTCCTCTTCGCTTCTTCCTGTTTCACTCTTCGTAATCTCCCTGTCATTCGTAATTTCTTCAATCGTCTTCTCGTTATAATCATCCGGTTCATTGATTCCGGTATTAAACAGACTCGCCATAAAACAATATGGAAGTCCGTAATCCTCATATGCAAATGCAATATTTCCAAAATAAGTAGATACTACTCGTTTCTCCACAGCCTGATCTGCCGCGATCGTATAAAGCAACGCACAGACACCAATGCCGAGAAGCGCGCGGACTCTGTGTACTTTTCCTGCATACTGACCGCCTCGTTTCCACATGGAAACCATCCAGATAATAACTGCCGCCACTCCGACAAGCACAATTACAATCTCAAAACCATTGAAATAATTCTTTACAAGTGTCAGTCCATCGGTTGCAACCTTCAGATCCTGTGCATTAAATGGGGTTACACGAACCATCAGCATGTATCCATTCGCAATACCGAGGATCAGCCATAACGCACTGATAATGATTCGGGCAAATACTCTCCGCTTAAACAGATACACAATGGAAAATGTAATAAAGATCATAAATGCGTTATACAAAAATACCATCGGCGATCCTGTCATATAATCCCATGCTTCAAATGCAGAATGCCTTGAAATTGCTTCAATGACAAAATTGATCAGGCAGGCAAGAAGCCCGTGGAAAATCAGCGAGAACTTATTCATAAATGCATATACCGGCTGCATCTTCTTCGCAAAAGCACTGTTTCTTCTCGCTTCAAGAATCCGTGCGCGCCTTTCTCTGCTGGCTTTCCAATGTGCTACAATATCTTCTTTTTTCAGATTTTTTAATTTCTGAAGTCCTCCTTTGAGGTCGGGCTTCTTGATATGAATTTTCTTCATTATATCCCCTTATTTATTTTGCTTTTAAACCATTTAATCTTTCTGTTACCTGAGCCATCATCTGCTCATAAGTCTCCAGTTTTTCACGCTCTTCCTGAACCTTTGCCTCCGGCGCTTTACTTACGAATTTCTCGTTATTCAGCATTCCTTTTGCACGGGCAATTTCTTTTGTAAGACGTGTCTGTTCTTTTGTAAGACGTTCAATTTCCTGTTCAAAATCAATCAAATCTTCCAGTGGCAGATACACAGTTGCATCCGGCACTACAACAGATACTGCATCATCTGCAACTCCTTCTTTATCTTGTCTTAAGACAAATTCATTTAAAGAAGCCATCTGTTTTGCAGAATTGCTAAGAAGGGCAAGTCCGTCGCGAAGAGACGCATCCTCGCTCACTACATAAGCAGTTGCTTTTCTTGCATTCGGAACATTCATTTCTGCACGCACGTTACGAATGCCGCGGATAATCTCTTGATAATGGGCAACAATCACTTCTTCTGCTTCGAAGTTCCATTTTTCATCATAAACCGGCCACGGAGAAATCATAAGTGACTCTTCTTCCGGAATCAGTTTACTGTAAATTTCTTCTGTTACAAACGGCATATATGGATGAAGCAGTTTTAATGCGTTCTTAAGCACTTCTCTCAAAGTCCAAAGTGCATCATTTGCCGCCTCTTGATCTTCGTCTGCATGATAAATACGATATTTTGCAAGCTCAATATACCAGTCGCAGAATTCATCCCAGATAAAGTCATAAATCTTAGATAATGCAATACCAAGTTCAAACTTATCCATGTTCTCTGTAACTTCTTTTACCACATGATTACATCTGGATAAAATCCAACGATCCGCCGGATTCTTCTTAAGATCCGTTGGCGCTGTCAACTCTTTACCATCTAAGTTCATCATAATAAATCTGGAAGCATTCCATACTTTATTTGCAAAATTACGACTCGCCTCAACTCTTTCGTTGTAGAAACGCATATCATTTCCAGGTGCATTTCCGGTAACCAAAGTCATACGAAGCGCGTCTGCTCCGTACTGGTCGATAATCTCCAACGGATCAATACCATTTCCAAGAGATTTACTCATCTTTCGTCCCTGGGAATCTCTTACGAGACCGTGAATAAATACGGTATGGAATGGTGATTTATCAGTATGTGCATATCCGGAGAATACCATACGGATCACCCAGAAGAAAATGATATCATATCCGGTTACAAGTACATCTGTCGGATAGAAATAATCAAGCTCTTCTGTCTTTTCCGGCCATCCAAGTACAGAGAACGGCCACAGTGCGGAACTAAACCAAGTATCTAATGTATCTTCATCCTGTGTGAAGTGTTTGCATCCACACTTCGGACATACTTCCGGCATCTCTCTTGCAACTACGAATTCACCGCACTCGTCACAGTAATAAGCCGGAATTCTGTGTCCCCACCAGATCTGTCTGGAAATACACCAGTCACGGATGTTTTCAAGCCAATGCAGATAAATCTTATTAAAACGCTCTGGCACAAACTTAAGCTCACCTGTCTTAATCGCTTCAATCGCCGGTTTTGCAAGCTCTTCCATGCGGACGAACCACTGCTGTTTCACCATTGGTTCAACCGTTGTATGACATCTGTCATGAGTTCCTACATTATGAGAATGAGGAACGATCTTCACAAGATATCCCTGCTCTTCAAGATCAGCAACCATTGCTTTTCTTGCCTCGTAGCGATCCATGCCCGCATATTTTCCACCATATTCCTCATTGATCGTTGCATCATCATTCATCACATTGATTTCTGGAAGATTGTGACGTTTTCCAACTTCAAAGTCATTTGGATCATGCGCCGGTGTGATCTTTACAGCGCCGGTTCCAAATTCTTTATCTACATAATAATCTGCAACGATTGGAATCTCACGATCTGTCAGCGGAAGAATACATTTCTTTCCTACGATATCTTTGTATCTCTCATCATCCGGATGTACTGCAATCGCAGTATCACCAAGCATAGTCTCCGGACGAGTTGTTGCGATCTCAAGGTAGTCATCTGTTCCAACGATTGGATATTTGATATGCCAGAAGCTTCCTTCCTGCTCTTCATGCTCAACCTCAGCATCAGAAAGAGAAGTCTTACATACCGGACACCAGTTGATAATTCTGGAGCCTTTGTAAATATATCCTTCTTCATATAATTTAATAAAGACTTCTTCTACTGCTTTGGAACATCCTTCGTCCATTGTAAAACGCTCTCTGTCCCAGTCACAGGAAGTACCGATCTTCTTGAGCTGCTCGGTGATCGTTCCACCGTATTCTTTCTTCCATTCCCATGTACGCTCTAAGAATTTTTCTCTTCCTAATTCTTTCTTATCAATACCTTCGTCTTTTAACTGATTGGTAACTTTCACTTCTGTAGAAATAGCCGCATGGTCTGTTCCCGGCACCCACAAAGCATTGTAGCCCTGCATTCTCTTATAACGGATCAATACATCTTGAAGAGTATTGTCAAGCGCATGTCCCATATGAAGCTTACCGGTAATATTCGGCGGCGGCATTACAATCGTAAATGGTTTCTTATCTCGGTCTACCTCTGCGTGGAAGTATTTCTTCTCACACCACTTTTCATACAATTTTGATTCAATCGCTTTTGGATTGTACGTTGTCTCTAAGTTCTCACTCATAATTTCTCTCTCCTTTGCTGTGGACTTGGACACGATTGTCTCGCATCCTGCATCTTTTCACACATTGTTCACATTTCAGGGCATAGAAAAACGCCCCTTATTCTTCATAAAGGGCGAATATATATCGCGGTACCACCTTCGTTTATCTTCTCATCTTATTCTATAACGGGAACGACTCCGGGATATCTTACTGCTATGTTCGGATATCCGGCTTGGAAGCTACCTTCTGTATCTTCTTATCTGAAACTGCCTCGCAGCCCTTGGGCAGTTCTCTCTGTCAGGGAAGGATACATACTCCTCTTCTTCAACGCCTTTTCGTATAAACTATTCAATATGATAGCTAGCAAAGCGCGGTTTGTCAAGGAATTTAGGGAATTTTCAGAAAGTCTTAAGGAAGTGATTACTTGTTTGTACATCTGGCTTATGTTATTCTTAAATTACATTTTTCAAAGAATTTTCTATTTTACAGTTCACAGGGATCTCACTAATATTTTTCAATTTTTTAATCCCCAATGTTTCTTGCGCCTATTGTTTCAATACGTATTGACACAATACGTATACGCATATTAATATAAAAGGAGAAATTTTATGCCATTAAAATCCAAGGAAATGGAAATGCAGGCTGGATTAAAATAATCCTTACTCTGCTCGCGTTTGAAAAAGAGGAGATGATAATATGTTATCCGCATATCCCGCATGTTTTTTTAAAGAATCCAATGGATATTCTGTGATTTTCCCAGATTTAAATTGGTTAGCCACCTGTGGCGAATCTTTGGAAGAAGCTTTTACACAGGCAGTCGACTGCCTTGCCGGTTACCTGTATATGAACAAAAAAGAAGGTCTTGAACCCTCAAAACCTTCCTCTGTCAATGATATTGATGTATCTTCTATTGCACACGAACTAGATGTATCTGACAAAGAGGCTTTTGTAAACCTTGTCACTGTTGATGTGGATGCTTACGCAAAATTACATTTTGAAATTTCCGTCAAGAAAACTCTTACTATTCCCGCCTGGCTTAATAAGGCTGGCTTGGAACGCGGTTTGAACTTTTCGAAGGTTCTCCAAGACGCCTTAATCGCAGAAATTTTAGGAACCTCTAAAAGCAAATAATCTATATCCATCCCATGCTTCTTAGCACGAACAGCCACCCCGTCAAAGTGAATGCGCTGAACATGGTTGTAAGCATGACGATACTGGAAGTCAACACTCCCTCATGCCCCATATTTTTTGCCATCACATAACAGCTTACCGTTGTCGCAGAGCCGAGCATGACTAAGATTGCCACCAATTCTTCCTGACGAAATCCCAGAGCCACTGCCAGTGGAAGAAAGATCACGCAAAAGCCTATGAGTTTCATAAATGCTCCGGTCAGAGCCGGTTTTATTTTTGCAAATGCTTTGTCTAGTTCAAAGCTTGCGCCCATTGCCATCAATCCCAAAGGTGTCGCAATACCACCCACACTATTTACGGTCTTTTCCAAAATTGCAGGCATGGGAACTCTAAGAAGTGACCACGCCAGTCCCAATACAATACCGATAATAATAGGATTGGCGACAATTCCTTTGAACGTTTTCTTTAACACATTCTTATCCAGCCCTTGATTGTCCGGTTGGAACACGGACAATACCAGTACCGCCATCACATTGTAGAGCGGCACACTTCCAATAATCATAAGCGGTGCCATTCCCGCTGTTCCATAAATGTTCTGAATCAATGCAATTCCGAGAATTGCAGCGCTGCTTCTATAAGAAGCTTGAATAAATTCTCCTTTGATACTTTTATCTTTCCACAACAAAGCCACAAGCAAAGCTGCCAGAATACTGAGTAATGTGACTGTAAAGCAGAATAGCACAAACTTCATATTCCACACTTCTTCAAAATCTACTGTGGCAAGATCACTGAACACCAATACCGGAAGCGGAAATTGAAAGACAAATTTATTCATCTTAGATGCAAAAACATCATCCATCCAACCGATTTTTTTGAACAACAGCCCAAGAAGCATCATGGCAAAAACCGGCACTGTCGCATTTAAACTAAAAATAAGATTATCCATTTGCCCGATCTCCCGCTAACTTCCCATACATACAGAGATTATAGATTTCCCCATTTTTGAAAACAGCATTTCTCAACACGCCCTCCAAAGAAAAATCATTCTTTTCAAGTACTTTCCTTGATGCTATATTAGGCTCGTAAACTCGCCCTGTAATTCGTATAACATCCAATTCCTGGAAAGCGATTTCACAAATCTTTTTTACCGCCTCTGTAATAATTCCTTTTGAACATCTTTCTGGCAATAAAAAATATCCTATTTCCGAATTTTTACAATAGACATCTTCCTTCTGCTCAACAGATATGTTTCCCACTATTTTCCCATCTGCAACAATTTTACGAAACACCGCATTTTTTCCATCACTTTCTCCCACCATGTTCAGCCACCAGTCGGCAGATTCTTCTGTATATGGATTGGGTATCCTGCCAGCTAAATAACTTCTGTCTATAGAGTTGCAGATTGTAATTAACGTCTCTTTGTCTTCAAAAGACCACTTTTGTAATTCTATCTTCACGTTTTCGCGCTCCTTTCCTCCGTCCCCTTCTTATCAAATCATCTGCCGGAACAATCCATGTTTATTACAATAAAGATAAAGTATTCCATGCCCTTTCTTTCGGAATCTTATATCAATATTCTGCTCTGGATATAGCTTTACAATCTCCACGCTCCCAGATGTCACATACGCCACAAATGAACTATAATGTTCTTTCCTCATAGGATGCGCCGCGGATACATAGTACTCATTATCGATCGTTTCAATAGATATCTCATGTATCTCATCACCTTTTTCCGCCTCCTGCTCCGGTAATGTAATTCCACAACATGAAAAACTGCCCTGTCCCACAGATGTGATGATATTTCCACAAATCGGACACACATAAAAATGTATTTTTTTCATATTTCCCGACTGATTGTCATTTATTTTCAATTCTCCGGTGAGTAGCTCCGCAATGGAAACACCAAGCGCATGAGATAACTCTTCTATAATGCTGATATCCGGAAGACCTTTATTCGTCTCCCACTTGAAAATCGTTTTATCACTTACGCTAATTATATCTGCCAGCTCTTTTTGAGTGATTCTTTTCTTCTCCCGCAGATTTTTTATTGTTTCACCTGTTACATAATTCATAATTCCTTACCTCGCTTCGTTATTATGAATATAGTTTATTTCATACCGCTCTTTCGAACAACCTACGAAGCGTAGACAACTTCCCCTTCTGACACATCAGCTCCTAATTCAGCCCCACTTCTTTCAACTGTTTCCTGCACGCCTTGTAATCTGGAAAATACACCTCTACTTCTTGCCAGAAATCCTTAGAATGATTCATATGTCGTCTGTGTGCCAATTCATGAACGACTACATAATCAAGCAATTCCTCCGGCAGATAAAATAATCGATAATTAAAATTCAGATTGCCTTTACTACTGCAACTCCCCCATCTGGTTTTCTGATTGCGCACAGAAACTCTGTCGTAGGTCACATCCATTTTCAAACTATAATATTGAACGCGCTGCGTAATTTTCTCTTTGATCTCGTCTCTTTCTTTTCGTGAGAGTTCATCATATGGCGGAAATGTTGTCACACTTTTATGCTTCTCCCCGGCTTTTACAAGTGCCTGCTTTTCCACTATCCATTTCTTATGAGAATCAAGAAATTTCTTAATATCCCTGTCCGGCAGATGCGCAGGCACCCTCGCCAGAACTTCGCCCGTTGGCTCCACTTCTAAGCCAAGCGTTTTTCTATCAGAACGCTTAATTGTCACTAAAATACTGTTTCGCAATGTTATAATCCGGTATTTGGTAATCATTGATTTTTCCCTTGTAAATAATAGAATTGATTTTTATTATATCACTTACAACTGGTATCGTCATCACATTCAGTTATGTAATACTATATAAAATGCCCCAAGAATTTCTGGTTATTTTTCCAAGTAGTACTGCTTGTCATAAAATGATAAGGTATTAATAGAACAACCGTGTTGCAGGGTGCGTTGACCTTCATTTTTTACATAGAATGGGGGTGGTGCAGATGAAACATTTTGATTTTAAAGATCTTATGTCTTTTGGAATGTTCATTTTATCACTGCTGACATTCATTTACTTGATTTGTCACCAGAGATTTAGAGCATAGAAAAACCACCCTTTGAACTTTGACGAGTAAGGGTGGCATTTCTATGTTCACACTTTATTGGTCAACCACTTTGTGGCGGTTGTTCTTTTTACATCCATAATATAACATATTTTTCACTTTTATTCAAGTAGCCCTACTATCCTTTTCAGCGTAATACTTTTCATACTGACATTGTTCTGTTACCTGATTTCCTAAAAGCGTGATTGCTTTTTTAGGACAATGGCTAATGCAACGATAACACATCGTACATTGATTGCCGGCAACAGCCTTTCCATTTTGAATAGAAATATTTTTCATAGGGCATAAAGAAACACATAAATTACAACCAATACAATCCTGATTGATTTTTAACTTATCCGTGTATCCTGTTGTTTTATTGTAAAACCACAATCTTTGCCCAAATAGCCCTAGTAGATGAGAGAATTTTGACATATCCACATTATACCATTCACATATTACATCAACATATTTTTCTATGCCCCAATCATGCTATCCCCAAAATATACCTGCTAAAATAGCAAGTGTAAGTCCTACTACCCCAATAACACAAAATATGTTTATAACGGTTTTTATTGTTGTTTTTGCGGAACTTATATCCTCATAAATAGAAGATAGTTGTTTTTCACTTAAATTTTTACTTCTAACATCTTGTACATCAATATCTTTTACAAGTGTGTCAAGTGATAATCCAAAATAATCACTCAACAAAACAAGTCTTTGAAAATCGGGATAACTTTGAGCCAGTTCCCACTTAGATATTGTTTGTCTTGATACACCTAAAGCATTACCAAGTTCATCTTGTGATAAACCTTTCGACTTGCGAAGTTCTATGAGCTTTTCATTAAAGTTCATGCTTTGTTCCTCCTACTGATTTATATTTTTATAATGCAATTATAGAAAACAATATACTTTATAGCAACCAACTACCGTTGGCAATTTGTCAACCTCAGGTAACATCACGAAAAAAAGTTACTCGTCTTCACCATCAAAATGGTCATTTCTCAGTAAAAGAAGGGCGCACGCTTTCACGTACGCCCTCGTCTCAAAGAAGATTAATATGTTTTCGGCGCATCCGGAATAATAATTGCCGCTATAAAGTAAGCAAGTATTCCAGAGCCGGAGCACCCTAAAAGTACCATTCCCAGCCGGATCAGGGTAGGGTCTACATTAAAATATTCTGCCACGCCTCCGCATACACCGCACAACATACGACTGTCGCGGGATCTGTATAATCTTTTCTGTTCCATATCTAAAACTCCCTTCTCTTCTCGTTTTTACACTTCTGTAAAATCTACGGTAATTTCGCCGACATTACACTCGATATTTATAAGTTTCTGAGCATTGTTATTGATTTTTTCTTCCGGTTTTATTCCACGGTACACTTTTTCACCTATAACGATTTCACCTGCTCCACAGGAAATCTCATAATTATACTCCTTTTGGTTTCCAGCGGCATGGTAGATAATATTTCCAACATCATTTTCCATGTCCAGTTCCTGCGTTGCACTTCCCGTTGCTTCCAGTGTACCGGTGCCACATTCCAGACTTGCTTCTGTTGCCTGGAAGTTATGGACAACGCCATTGCCTACTCCGACTTCCACTGATAAATCTCCGGCGCTTATATCCTCCACCTGAAGTTCTCCCACGCCAACCTGAAGGGAAACCTCGTAAAGGTTCATGTCTTTCGGGATCCGGAGGTACACTGTACCGCTCTCTGCCCCCTCAATCCCTGTTACACGCTTTTTCGCTTCCAGCTTCAACGTATTTTCTTCCATATAACTGTGGAATTTCAATTCTTCAGCCACGCCGACAGTTTCTACTTCAATCGTATCCCCGTCATGGCGCTCCACAGTCACGTTACCAACTGTCATCTCCAGTTCCACTTCTCTTACGCCCGAATAGCTTTCCACTGCGTCAGTTCCGAAGTCGCGCCGGTTTGCTCCCTCGTGATGATGAAGGAAATCATCATCGTCATCATCCCAGTCATCATCCCAGTCATCATTCCACTCCCAGCCGATGTATCCTTTCGGAAAATGCTTCGCTATTGCTTCTGTTGTCACGCCAAGTGACAGCGATATGATACAGCACACAATCCCTGAGACAAATGTCACGCCACAAACTATCCAAAATATTTTCCATCCTTTTTTCATACTCCAACCTCTTCCTTTCTGTGAAATGGTTTCCTGCAAATTGAAACGATTGCCCGGAAAATTGCCGGAAGAACGATGACACAAAGCCTCACGCCCGCCACGGTTCCGACAACGCCAAGAGCTGTCAGAATCAGACCCAAGCCCAACAGCCCGATTCCCACTACAAAGTCCGGTATCAGTAGTATGATCCCATTTACAACCAACACAACACCAGCAATAACCGCTGACACCGCCATCACTACAATCGAAGCAAAAACTGCCACCAGTGCAATAAGACATCCTGCCACTAACGCCACAAAACCAAGCGCCAACGGAATAAGAACCGGGCCACCTACTAAAATAATCGCTATAATCAGAATTATTTTCATTGTGTTACTCGTCCTCGGCGGTTCTTTCTGCTCCGGCTGTCCTTGATATTCATATCTCTTTTCCGGCATCTTCCTATCATCGAATCTTGCATCTGTATATCCGTTCTCTGTAAACTCGCCATTGTACGCAGACATTCCTTTCATATCTGCCTTAATATTCTCTGCGACCTTCTGCGGACTTTCTAATTCTGCAATCACCTGCTGTTCATTCTCTGCTCCGGCATCATCAAAATAATCATTATAATACTGCATTGCCTCTCTGCGTTCTTCTACCGGCACATCCTGCAATAATGCTGCCAGTTGTGTCATAAATCCTATGCGGTTCATGCAGTCACACCTCCCTCAAACATACTTGTAATCTTCTTTGAATAATTTTTCCACTCTACACGATATAAATTAAGCTGTGCAATTCCTTTTTCCGTCACCTTATAATATCGGCGGTTCCGCCCGTCAAACTGCCGGTCATAAACTTCCAGACATTCATCCTTCTGAAGTCTGCGAAGAACCGGATATAACGTAGACTCTGACACATCCAGCGCCTTTCGCACATCCTGGGTAATCTTGTACCCGTAGGTTCCCTCTTGTTCTCTTGAAACAACTGCCAGTACAATCGCATCCAAAAGAGCTGCTCCGGTATTGAATACCATTCATGTCACTCCCTTTCTATGTAGCTTCTAAACATTGTGAAAATCATAATATTATTATTTTAGCTATATTATATGTCGTATAATATAGCTTGTCAACAAGTATTATATCAAAAATTATTTTTAAAAAAATTGAAAGAAATTCGAAAGAACTACCTTGATTTTCATCTTTAACAGCACTATTATATATAGTATGCAGATATAGTTCATCGGTAGAATGCTAGCTTCCCAAGCTGGAGAGGCGGGTTCGATTCCCGTTATCTGCTCTTAAAAAGCCGGAAACATTGCTAAATCAATGTTTCCGGCTTTTTTGACTCTTGAATATTTCCACTTATGCAAATAATTTCCGATAAATGTGCTCATCTTCCTCTTTAAATACATTGAAGATGACTCTCTCTAAGTTAGACCCCGACAGATACCGATCCACCGTCTCCACAGCAATCTGCGCCGCCAGCTTATTCGGAAAATGAAACTCTCCGGTGGATATACAGCAAAATGCAATACTCTTAAGTCCGCTTTTTTCTGCAAGTTTCAGGCAGCTTACATAGCATGATCTCAATTCTTCTTTTTGTTTCTCCGTAACTTCCATGCCCACGATCGGTCCTACTGTGTGGATCACGTGTTTTGCAGGAAGATTATACCCTCTTGTAATTTTGGCTTTTCCGGTTGGTTCTTCGTGTCCCTGCAGTTCCATGATCCGGGCACACTCATTTCGAAGCTCTACGCCTGCAGCCGAATGGATCACGTTATCAATACATCCGTGACAAGGCACAAAGCATCCCAGAAGCTGACTGTTTGCCGCATTTACAATGGCATCCACCGAAAGCCTTGTAATATCTCCTCTCCAGAGAGATATCTTCTCTACATTTTTTATCGTTGTACAAGGATAAAGCTCTCCGATTGGCAATATATCTTCCAGTTCCACAATGCCTTTTTCTTCCGCTTCTTCCCTTAAAAGCGCATCCTGCATTACCACATATTCCTCTGAAATCTCCATTGGAAACCGAACATTCATAAGACTTCTTAACAGCCTGCGTTTTCCCTCATAATCATAAGGTTCCTGAAGGGTATCATAACCGGAATTTTCTTTTTTCAAATATGCGATTAAGCAATCCACTCTTTCTTCTCTTGTCATGATTCCTTCCCTCCACTATTTATAGATATTTCTTAATCACCGCATACGCTTCATAAAGCTCTTCATAACTCATCCGGCAGTTTGCGGGACTGGTGGATGGCAAACAAACGGCTTCTATGCCAGTCTGCGGATAACAATATTTCTTATATAACTGTGCCGCCTTTGTACCGGTCGTAAAAATTGCCTGTATGTCTGAATGTTCTAAGATAAGATTCATATCATTGGGAATTGGGTTTCTAATACTGCTGTCCTCCGCTCCCCTAATCTCACAACCAGCCAACACATCCCATACAGCAATTTTATTTTTCAGCGCGAATAAGATCTTCTCCTCTTTCGTCACTGGAAGCGCTTCCCCACATACATCAGAAACCACTTTCCAAAAACGGTTTCTTGGATGTCCGTAATAAAAGCCAACTTCTCTGGACTTAGGCGAAGGCATTGTCCCCAGCATCAAAATTCTGGATTCTCCATTGTAAATCGGTGGAAAATCATGTGTCACATGTTCTAATTCCATAAAAAGATCCTCCATGTCATCAGTATAACATGAAGGATAAATTTACGGAAATTTTTTTCAATGCTAAAATAGCCTTTAGAGAAGTCTGCCCTGCATCTTATTCCAGATGTGTCCCTGCACATACTCATATGCTCTGTCATAAATCAACAGTCCGATCTGTCCTGCCACAAGCGCTCCAAGAAGGAGCCCTGCCGGAAGCCTTCTTCCAAAGAGCAACTCCTGAAACCCGAAAAGCATGGGAAGGTACATCACATTAAATACGATGTACTTCACAATCCAGAAGACTGCCCGGCGGCTGATGTTCCCTTTCCACCCCGCAATTTTCCGAAAAGAAAATTCATTTGCCAAAATATAAAGTCCCATCGCTCCATAGGACAGAATATAAAATTTATTCGGGGATATGATAAAGCCAAGGAGTACTCCGGCGATATAAAACGCCGCGCCCATCTTCCCTCCGAATTCCCGGTAAATGATTCCTACGAAATAGGACGCCGCCGCCAGTAAAAACAACGTGTTTGTCTCAATCACGCTTCCCATTGCGATACAGATCATTGTAAATGCAAGCATAAGACCTGCTATTGCTGTTTTCTTTGCCTTTACATACATGAACAAAGATCGCCTCCCATACATTCACACAAGGTGTCTGCCATCCACAGATCGCAGCACATATTTCCGGTTCCGCAGGTAGACTGCTGCCCGCCATATCCGCCTCCATAAGGATTGGACTGGTATTGTCTTGTATTCCAGCTAAGCTGGTTCAGAAGCTGACGGTACTGGAGATTATTCGGTTCCATATTTACCGCCTGCGCCGCATGCTCCTGTGCCAGGACATTATTGCCTACCCCTGCATTTGCCGCAGCGCTTAGGTAATACCACTGGGCGTCTCTTCCCTGCATACGGTTCAACAGGTTCAGTGCATCCTGGTATCTGCGGTTATTAATAAAATTATAGACTGCCTGCGTCTCTGTACTTGTATTTTGACCGGAACTCTGCTGCTGGTATCCGCTGCCATAGCCATAACCGTAACCATAGCCGCTTCCTCCGCCTTGTTCACGCTCTTTCATAATTGCGTCATAGGCTTCCTGGATCTCCTTGAATTTCTCCTCTGCCAGATCTGCCAGCGGATTGTCAACATTTGCGTCCGGATGATATTTCCGGCTCAGATCGCGGTAAGCCTTTTTCACTTCATCATCAGTGGCGCTCTGTGGCACGCCCAGTACATCATATGGGTTCTTCGTCATTTTATAATTCCTCACTTTTCTTCTCGCGTCGTTTCATTTTTCTTTTCCTGCAATTTGCGATAACGTTTCCAGACTCCATCATATAATATATTCCGCAAAATGTCTATGTCTAATACAAGGGGAAGTTTCTCAAATTCTGCTGTACATTCTCCCAGCATCATACACAGGATCTGCCTCATTTTTTCTTCATAATCTTTCTCCTGCGACATTGCTTTCAGCGGATTGTAATTTCCCTCTTTTTTATCTTTCTCAAGATCTTCATAGGCATCCATAATGTAGATATATTTGCCGAGGTAAAAACCCAGCCTTCGAAGTCTGCTCTCCCAGTGGTCTTTCCGGAAAACCATAAGTTCTGCCATAAGGCGTCCGAAGCAGCCCGCAGGCTCGTCAATTGACATGGTGTTCTTTTTTTCATAGTATGCAAGCTTTTTCAATTCTTGCTGTATTTTTCTGCTCTGCCTCGGATACTTTCGGATTGCAGATTTCACTCTTCTTCGAAGCGCACAGGTTCCAAGAAAGCCGGATACTTTCTGCTCATCGATCCAATCATCCTTCAAATGATAATATGCCAGAATGAGATTCATATCTGCGGCATATTCCGTAATTTCATTTTGCAAAATGGTCTGTTTTTTCACCGGATGGACTTTACAATGACATTTCGTTTGTTTTGTCTCCGGTTCATAGAGAGAGGTGAGAAGCAAAATCAAAAATGTCATATCGTAAGTCAGCGTAATCTGCCCCAGATGACCGTATTTTTTCTTTAACATCTGGCACAGACCACAATAATATGATTTATATTTTGCAAAATCTTTTACTTTCAATTCCGGCTCATGAGCCGTCACATATCCAAACATAATCTTCTCCTGCTGTGTGCGTGTTTCTATCGTATCATTAATATGTCATTATAGCAGATTTTCTCCGATTTTGTTAAATTCTTTTCAATTGTACAATGTTTTTTCCTATGATATACTTTTAATAATCGTACTGACCACAAAGGTACTTCCTGCGTGATAAGGCGGACAGTTTCTCATATACATTTGAGTAGGGATTTCCTGCTCTTTTTGTGGACCTGACGCCTATGCGCCGGGTCTTTTTACATCTGTACCTTTGCCCTTACGGTCAAAGGCCAAACGATAAGAACAAGTTCAAACGATGAGAAAGGGGATTTCTATGACATCGAACGATACGGCAGAAAAACTGCTTCATAAATTAAATACGGAACATTCTCTTTCCCGTGAAGAATGGACCACATTGATTCAGGGAAGAACCCCCGGGCTTGCCGAAGAGCTCTTCCTGCTGGCAAGAAGACAACGCCATCATTTCTACGGTCATGATGTCTATATCCGGGGTCTTATTGAATTTACCAATTACTGCCGCAACGATTGTCTCTACTGCGGTATTCGCAAAAGCAACAAAAATGCTAACCGGTACCGGCTGACAAACGAACAGATTCTTGATTGTTGTAAAACCGGATACGAGCTTGGCTTTCGCACTTTCGTGCTGCAAGGCGGGGAGGATGGATATTTTTCCGACGACCGGATGATCGAACTTATTCAGACAATCCGCAAGACCTATCCCGACTGTGCGATTACTCTTTCCATCGGTGAGAAATCTTATGAGACTTATCGGGCGTTTTATGAGGCAGGAGCCAACCGTTATCTTCTGCGCCATGAGACCTTTAATGCCAGACACTACGAAAGCCTTCATCCTGCCGGACTCACTGCGCAAAAACGCCAACAATGTCTGTGGGATTTAAAAGCTATCGGCTATCAAGTAGGAACCGGCTTCATGGTTGGCTCACCCGGACAGACGGCAGAACATCTGGCTGAGGATATGCTGTTTATCCAAAAGCTGAATCCACAGATGGTCGGCATCGGTCCATTTATCCCGCATCACGACACCCCATTTGCCAAAGAAAACGCCGGAACACTGGAACTGACGTTATTCATGCTGGGGCTCTTAAGGCTGACGATTCCAAGCGTACTTCTGCCCGCAACAACTGCCCTTGGAACCATCCACCCAAAAGGCAGGGAACTGGGCATTCTTGCCGGAGCCAACGTCGTCATGCCTAACCTGTCCCCTGCCGATGTACGAGGAGACTACCTGCTGTACGACAACAAACTCTGTACCGGCGAAGAGGCGGCAGAATGCAGAACCGAATTAGAAATGCGCATGAATGCCATTGGGTATCACGTTGTAACCGACCGCGGCGATTCACTGAACCGAAACTAAAACACAAAAAAGGACAGGGCAAAATTCAATTTAGGACGTAGCAAAATTCAATTTAGGACGTAGCAAAATTCAATTTGGGACGTAGCAAAATTCAATTTGGGACGTAGCATTTTTGCATTTTGCTACGTCCCAATATAAAGGAGGAACAAACATGTATGATGTAAATTCGAAACACGCTGAAGATTTTATTAACCACGAGGAGATTCTTGACACGCTTGCTTATGCAGACGAGAATAAGAATAATCTTCCGCTGATTGAATCTCTGATTGAGAAAGCAGCTAAGCGGAAGGGACTCTCGCACCGAGAGGCTTCTGTTCTCCTTGCCTGTGAAGACAAGGATATGAACGAGAAGATTTTCCGGCTTGCGGAGCAGATCAAAAAGGATTTCTACGGAAATCGCATTGTTCTGTTTGCACCGTTGTATCTTTCTAACTACTGTATTAACGGCTGTACTTACTGCCCATATCATATGAAAAACAAGCATATTACCCGTAAGAAATTATCACAGGAAGAAATCAAAAAAGAAGTGATTGCTCTGCAGGACATGGGACACAAACGACTGGCTCTTGAAGCGGGTGAAGATCCGGTTCACAACACGATGGAGTATTATCTGGATTCTATCAACACCATTTACAATATCAAACATAAAAACGGAGCCATTCGTCGCGTAAATATCAACATTGCCGCAACAACTGTAGATAACTATCGTCTGTTGAAGGAAGCCGGAATCGGAACCTATATTTTATTCCAGGAAACCTATCACAAGGACAGCTACCTTGAGCTTCATCCGACAGGACCAAAGCATGACTACGACTATCATACGGAAGCAATGGACCGTGCCATGGAAGGCGGTGTAGACGATGTAGGAATCGGAGTGCTCTTCGGTCTTGATAAATTCCGTTACGAATTTGCAGGGCTCTTAATGCACGCGGAGCATTTAGAAGCGGCATTTGGCGTGGGTCCTCACACAATCAGCGTACCAAGACTTCGCAATGCGGACGACATTGATGCCAGTGCATTTACAAATGGAATCGATGACGATACTTTTGCTAAAATCGTAGCATGTATTCGAATCGCCGTTCCTTATACCGGCATGATCATTTCCACAAGAGAAAGTCAAAAAGTACGTGAACGAGTGCTTCACCTCGGTGTCTCTCAGATCAGCGGCGGTTCCAGAACCAGCGTTGGCGGATATTGCGAACCGGAACCGGAAGATGAAAAGTCCGAACAATTTGACGTTATCGATAATCGTACACTGGATGAGGTGGTACGCTGGCTTATGGAAATGGATTATCTGCCAAGCTTCTGTACCGCATGTTATCGCGAAGGTCGTACCGGAGACCGCTTCATGTCATTGTGTAAGAGCGGTCAGATTCAAAACTGCTGCCACCCAAATGCACTGATGACTTTGCAGGAATATTTAATGGATTACGCATCTCCTGAGACAAAGCGTATCGGAGATCTGTTGATTGACAAAGAAGTTTTGAATGTGCCAAATGAAAAAGCCCGTGCAGTTGTATTGGAGAATCTGAAGTTGATCCGGGAAAATAATCGACGTGATTTCCGGTTTTAGTTTATCTTATACACATTTTCTCACAGGAGGAATACTATGACTTTAAATAACACCCCTTCTTCCGAGCGGGTCCACATCGGTATTTTCGGTAGACGCAATGCCGGAAAATCCAGCCTGATCAATGCTCTGACAGGACAGTCTCTTGCCATTGTCTCTGATGTCAAGGGCACAACAACTGATCCTGTCTTAAAGGCGATGGAGCTTCTCCCGCTGGGCCCTGTAGTGATGATCGACACGCCCGGTCTTGATGACACCGGTACGCTTGGAGCTATGCGCGTGCAAAAGGCTTATCAAATCCTCAACAAGACTGATATTGCTCTTCTTGTCCTGGATGCTTCCATTGGAATGACCAATGAGGATCGTGCTATATTATCCCGGATCAAGGAGAAGGCTATCCCTTATCTTCTTGCCTGGAATAAATCGGATCTGCTGACCGATGAACAAACGTCTGCCACACAGTTAAAAGGACTCCTAAAGGAGCTTCACATACCAGATGACCACTCGATTCTTGTCAGTGCGGACAGGGGACACAATATGGACGTCCTAAAAGAACGGATTGCTGCATTTGCCCCGGCAGAAAATGACAGCCGCCGCATTGTCAGTGATCTGATTCATCCGGGCGAACTGATCATCCTTGTGGTTCCCATTGACAAGGCAGCGCCAAAGGGAAGGCTGATCCTGCCCCAGCAGCAGACCATCCGGGACATCCTGGACACCGGCGCAGCCGCTATCGTCACCAGAGATTCTGAATTTGCTGATACTTTAAAGAAACTCAGCGAACCTCCGGCTCTCGTGATCACTGACAGTCAGGTATTTGGCAGGATCAGTAAGCTGACTCCACCGGAAATTCCACTGACGTCTTTCTCGATTTTATTTGCAAGATACAAAGGAAATCTTGACACGGTTGTAACAGGCGCCCGTGCATTGGACGATCTGCAGGACGGTGACACCATTCTCCTGTGCGAAGGTTGTACCCACCATCGGCAATGTGAAGATATCGGCACTGTGAAGCTTCCGAAATGGATACAGGAGTATACCGGAAAAACATTAGACTTTGCATTTACAAGCGGTACGGAATTTCCACTGGAACTTGAGCAATATAAGATGATCATCCACTGCGGCGGATGTACGTTAAATGAGAGGGAAATGAGATACCGTCTGAAATGTGCCGAAGACGCAAAGCTTCCGATTACCAATTATGGAACTGCGATTGCGTATATGAAAGGAATTCTTGAACGAAGTATAGAAATCTTTCAATAAAATAAACCAAACAAAGAAAGCCGGACACTTTTGCTGTCCGGCTTCTTCTTAATCCGCGTTACTTGCCGCAATCTTCACTCGGCTCCACAGATCTCCCATAATTTTCTTTGTATCTTCGTTATACACGAACACTTCATCCTCCGGATTATCAATTCTTGGGATGTATGCTTCGATTCCCTCGTAATCTCCGCCCTCTCCGTAAATGTCATCCATAACCTCTTGATTTGCGGATGTATATCCTACATAACTGGAGTTATCATATGCGCCTTCATAGTCACTTGCATAATTGATAAATGCGTGAGCAAGCTCCGGATTCTTTGCATTCTTCGGAATTACCATGGCATCTGACCAGAGATTGGTTCCCGTCTCCGGCATATAGTAACCCATGTTCTCATTTTCTTCCATCACATAAGTTGCATCACCGGAATACATAATTCCAAGCGCTTTTCTTCCCTGCGCCATATTGTCAATAATCTCATCCGTCACGATTTCCGCATCCATCGTCTCCACACACTGAACCAGCCAGTTATAAGCATCTTGAATCTCTTTTTCATTGGTTGTATTCATGGAATAGCCAAGGGCTTTCAGCGCCATCATAAAGGAATCTCGCTCAGAATCATAAAGATACACCTCTCCTTTATATTTCTCATCTAAGAAAATGCCAAAACCTTCCGCCTCTAAATCTCTGACCTCCACTTTTGTTTTATCATATACAATGCCCACTGTTCCCCAGAAATATGGCACAGAATACTCATTTTCCGGATCATAAGGCAAACCTTTTACTGCGTCTGCCAGCTTATCCATACAGGTAAGTTTCGACTTATCAAGTTTCTGAAGGAGATCTTCTTTGATCAATCGCTCGATCATATAATCACTTGGCACCAGGACATCATATGGCTCCTGATTGGCAACCTTAATATACATCTGCTCGTTGGAGTCAAAACTCTCCTGTACAACAGTTGCTCCGGTCTCTTCCTCAAAATCTCTGATGATATTTTCACCGGTATACTCGCCCCAGTTATAGAGATACAGCGTCTGTCCTTCGAATGGTCTTTCTTTCTCTTCACCGCCAAATTTCACAATGCCGATCACAATAACAAGCGCTG
>UMIN01015018.1_pt1 | contig 41308 bp, 32 predicted proteins | sample 1965811 | NCBI WGS metagenome assembly UMIN01 (sample SAMEA4836123, study PRJEB28245) | human gut metagenome | biome: gut microbiome; material: fecal sample | place: Denmark | collected 2008
CTGGGTTATCATTACCATAACCTTCCATAAGGTTAATAACTCCCCATGCTCCTAAACCAGCACCAACTGCCATTACTAAAATCTTTAAAACATTAACTGCTTGTGCGAAAAACTCCATTTTCTAATCCTCCTAATTTTCTTTCTTTTCAATTTTGTTTAACGACTGAACGATAAAGTTCTTATAAGTCTTTCCATCTTTCATTCGATGATTGAAATATCCATAAACATGTACAAAATCACCTTTAGCAAAGGTTTTAGCAACATCTACTTTGTCACCATAAACTGCACAGTTTATATATTCCTTTCCTTTACCATAGCCTTTAGCAAGCGTAAAATTTACTACTTGTGATTCCTTACCATCTTTAAAGAAACTTGTTGATACAGGCTCCTTAATGAGATTGGCATTAATATTAATCATTTCTCTTTTCATGTTGTACCTCCTAAATTTAAAAAAAACGATTGATGTTTAATTATCAATCGTATAATGGTCTAAATATTCATTTTTTGTTGGACTTCGTATCCTATACATTTTAATCACTCCTTTCTAGGTATGAAAAAAGACGATAGTTTTTACTATCGCCTCAAATGATAAGTTATTTAATTTTACGAATACAAAATATAAGTTTATAGTTTAATTAAATACGCTATTACATATACTGCAAGAAAAGAAATAATCGCAGTTCCTACCACATAACATACTGTTTGATATGGTCTTTTACCAATTTCTCTTTGTTTTTCAATTTCATCTAATTGTTTTCCTTCAGTAAAGGCAACAATTTCTTTATAGGTTGAAATATCATTTTCTTTCTTTATTTTTTCAGCCTTATCTGCAAAATGAAGAGTTACGCCAAAGATTATAAGCCATGGTATAAAACCATACAAACCCATAAATTTTAAAAGTGGAGCTATGGATATAATTGTTAATATCAATAACAATGCAAGAATAATCGCAATTTGATTAAATTTTTTGATTTCTGTTTGACTGATTTCTTTTTTCATAACTTCAATATCTCCTTTAATTAATTGATCAAGAGATATATTAAATATAGAACTAAGTAATAAAACACTATGAATATCTGGATAGTTTTTTCCAGTTTCCCAATTAGATATTGTTTGCCTAGTTACAAAAACTTTTTCTGCTAATTCTTCTTGAGAAAGTTTTAACTCATTTCTATATCTTTTTATTTGAGTTCCAATTTCCAATTTAATTCCTCCTTAAGCTTTTAAATTATTCTCTTGACACTCAAATCGTATCATTCAGCCATTTTTTCATCTATCAAAAGTATTTGACATCTGCATATATTCATATCAAATTCATTATTCATATGTTTAATAAACTATTTTACAATTTATTGCTCTTTACAAACTGCAATTTTATTCTTTGTCGTTCAAAAGTTTATTTACTCTTTCAACTGGAAATCTGTCTTCAATGTCAATTATTTCAAATAAATTTAGGGGTAATTCTTTCTCTCCAATCAGAGTAAGATATTCATTAACAGCTCTGCGGTCAATCATAATTTTCCCATGACCATCCCAATGACGATTGCTCTCTCTCTTTTTCAAGCCAGAAATCCAATATTCATCGCCGTTTTCAATATCTACATAGTTAGAATAACCACCATTATATTTTTGAAAAGCATTGTCATTAAAGTAAATGGTTTTCTTGGTTTTTGAAGTTTTCACATATCCAATCCATGCTGGACCATCATCAGAATATCCCGTTTTTAGTTCAATATACATTAAATCTTTAATCATTTATATCACTCCTAAATTCAAATTTTCTTAACTTTTTTAATACGACAATCTGGAAATTTTATTGTTTGTTCAATGATTTCCAGAACTTATCAAAAGTATCTGCAATCAAATAAACATTACTTTCATCGTTTGAAATGTCGAAGTGATATGAATCATCATAGTAATAAATACCGTCATTAGAACCATCGCATATTAAAACTATAAATCCATGTTGTAAGCTATCACCAATAATGATTGTTTTTTCAAGCAAATCCTCTACATATTCATTTGTCCAATACTCTATATCGGAGTTTGAGTTACCCGTATGAATGCCATAAAGAACATCAATATTTATGTTTCCATTTACATCATCTAAATGAATCTCATTAAACTCATTGTTTGAAACTGTACCACCGTTGTAATTTGACAAGAATTTTTTGTAATCATTAGGCAGTATAACATCAAACTTTTTTTCAATTTCAGCAATATCTTCTTTTTTTACTTTCCCAAATGATTTTATCTCGAATTTACTTTGTCTAAATTTATCAAATAATCCCATATCCCGTTCCCCTTACAACTTCAAATTTGTAACTCCGTTACATTCTATATGGCAAATTATATCAAAAATACTTACAACTATAAAGCGTTTAGATAAAATGTCATAATCTTGTAATCACACTATTCTTATTTAGCTTTGCTTTACCTTTTCGGCTTATATAATCTTCGATATCAAAAGCATTCTTCTTATCAAAATCTTCTAGTAGCTTGTAATTCTTATGCTTAGTAATATCAAACTTCTCAGATAAAAACGGTCTAACTCCTCTTAACTGAAAGATACATTTACTTCCGTCCATAACTGTGATTTCATCTTGGCTCATCAAGTCCTTACCTGTTTTTTGATAATTCAATCCATAACTATTAGCATTCGATCTTGTTTCAGAAGTGTTATATAAATCGATTGTTTCTTTTCCTAATGTTTCTGATAATTCTTTAAGTGTTGTTTTTTCTTTTCCACCTAAAAATAATGTACTATCACAGTTACCAACAATTGTATCTGCATTATCTTTATAAATCGCTTTTAATTGGGATTGTGCTTGTAAGATAATACTTGCTGATATTTCTCTTGAACGAATCGTTGCAATTAATTTCTCAAACTTTGGAATCAAACCAATGTTAGCAAACTCATCTAACAGAAATCTTACATGGATTGGTAATCTTCCACCATACTTATCATCAGCCTTATCGCATAACAGATTAAACAGCTGCGAATACATAATTGAAACAACAAAGTTAAATGTATCATCCGTATCAGAGATAATAACAAATAAAGCAGTTTTTCTATCTCCTAATGTATCTAAATCAAGTTCATCTTCTTTCATCAGTTCTCTTAGTTCTTCAATATCAAAAGGAGCAAGTCTTGCACCACAAGAAATAAGGATAGATTTAGCAGTCTTTCCAGCAGCTAATTTATATTTTTTATATTGCTTCACTGCAAAATGCGACGGATTTTTCTTTTCAAGTGCTTCAAATAATCTATCTACAGGATTCATATAATTTTCATCATCTTCTCTAACTTCTGAAGCGTCTATCATTTCTAAAAGTGTTGCGAAGTTCTTTTCTTCTTTTGGAGCTTCATAATAGATGTAACCAATTAGGGCAGTATAATAAAGCTTTTCAGCTTTAACCCAGAAATCTTCTCCTGCTTTTTCTCCTTCACCTTTTGTATTTGCAATAATCGTTTGAACAAGCTTTAAAATATCTTTTTCGCTTTTTATGTAAGCAAATGGATTATATTTCATACTCTTTTTAAAGTTTATCGTATTAAGGATTTTAATTTCATAACCGTTATCTTGAAGCATTTTTCCACACTCGATAACGATTGTGCCTTTTGGATCAGTAACACAATAGCTAGAATGCATTTGCATTAAATTAGGTTTGACATAAAACCTAGTCTTACCAGAACCACTTCCGCCTATAACAAGAACATTTTTATTTCTAGCATACTTAGGATTAGGTGGTCTACCATTCATGGTAAGCCTTTCTGTCTTGGTGAATAGAATATTGTTTTCAAATTTATCATCAACATATGGTTCAATATCTTTTGCATTACCCCATCTTGCAGAGCCATATTCTTTACCTTGTCTAAACTTCTTAGCATTTTTACCTTTGAAATAAATAATAGACTTTACAAGCACTGCAATGCCTATACCAACAACAATATCAACCAAATGTAAACTTGGAATTAAACTCAAAGTATTGATTTCTAACAAACCTTGAAATATTTTATCTATAATATCTCCACCAACATACAATCTTATGTGATGAGAAAAAATATTTCCAACATAGAAAAATGCAAGATATGGAATGTTTTCTAATACGAAACGCTTCTTATCTTGCACCTTAAATAAATCTTTTATGTCCTTAATTATTTTATCAATCATAGGCTTTGTTCCTTTTGCTTGTTTTTTACTTTATCCTTTGAAATACTATTTTTAGCCATCTCTTTAAACTTCTCAATATTTTTATGAATCGATTCCTTAGTCTTTTCTTTCTTTTCAATATTGCTAAGTACATTTTTAAAAGCTTGATCCATTACTTTCATATCTTTTGCTTGAAAAAACACCGAATGAACACCACTTTCCTTATCTCTCATTATTGAGAAATTAACGCCACATCGATTTAATTCTTTTTTAAGTTCTTTTAATTCACCATCTTTTACATTGATTTCTTCAAGTTGACCTTTCTTTACCATATCCTTAAGCTTCATTTCTTTGCCTTCGTGTTTAATCAAGTTATCAAGTCCACCATGTTCTTTTGCCTTTGCATGCAACCTTTTTATTTGCTTAAGAATTTCTTTTAAAGTTGCTTTAGCAACATGGACTTCGATATTAGCTGCTCTATTAGAAATTTCATCATTTATCATCAATATCCATCCTCCCTCATGTCATAATTAACCTTTGCTGTATAATAAGCATCCATATCGCTTGGTGTGTTATATGCAACAGTTAAGATGAATGCTCGTACATTTCTTATTTTCGATTCGTTATTTCTTAAAGTTTCAACGATATAGTCCATATGAAATGAATTAAGTTTCATAAATCTTTCTTGAACAATATATGCAGGTAGCTTTACTTGATTAATCGTTACTGTATCATCAGGATTCAACATCATTACATCAGCTAATACTTTAATAATTTCATCATAGCTTCTAGCAATATCTCTATTGCCTATATGGTAGTGTTCATTGTAACCGGTACTTTCCCTAAGTTCTTCTAAACAAGATTGATATGTTTTTATTTTTTTATTCCCATCCACCATTCCTTCCACATCTAAGTCATCACTAATCTCATAGAAGGATGGATAGATGGAAGTATTAGATGAAATATCTGAAGTAATCTCTGTAGAATTCTTTGTAGTAATCTCTGGTAATGGTTGGGGCATATTGCTATATTGCATTGGTGCATTTTGCACTAATGCATTGGGCATAGCATTATGAATAGCTTCTTCACGAATTTCTCTTTCTTGATTTAGCTTTTTTTCTCTCATTTCATAATATAATTCTTCTAGTTTTTTATCGTTAATGGAATACCATTTTGTTTTATCTCTAGGATCTTTATTAAAGTTACCAACTATCAAATATCCCATCTTCTCAAGCTTGGAAAAAGTTCTTTTGACAGTATCAATACTCATATAATCAAAATCATTTTCATGCCATGCTCGAATAGAATTGTATGTCCAATATCGTCCTTCAAAATAATTATTTCCAGACCTTTTATTAATTTCTATCCAGTAATTTATTTGTTGAAGAACTAACGCTTCATTTAAACCTATTTCTCTTGCGAGCGTTTTATTTGCAAGTATTGGCTGCTCGTCAAATAAATACATACTCATTACTTCTTCCTCCTTTGCATTTTGTGTAAAGAAAAAGACGATAGTTTTTACTCTACCGTCTTTGTTTAACACTATTTAAATTTCTTTTAATCTATCTTTTCCATATTCAAGGTATGCTATTATCCATATCGCTATTTTAGGCAGACCATATGGACTAAGTAGAAATGCAATTATTAAAGCTTGTATTCCTGTTACTGGGTCATTTTGCACAAAACAAGCCAATGATCCTAGTGTAACTAAAAATGAAATTACTCCTAAAACTACACCACTAATGCTTACAATAAACTTTGAGAAAGCAAGCATGATTGACATAATAAGAATTACTGGAAATAAGATAGTTCTTAATACTAATCTCATAATAAATTCCTCACTTTACTTATTTGCCTTATCTACGATACTTTCACATAACCTTGATGATAACTTAAAATCATAAGATGATACTTTACTCGTGTCACGATTGACTTGAAACATTCTAGCTCCTCCTTTGAGCTGGTGTACTGCTTACAACAACTATCATTTTTATAGTCGCTCTAAGCAATACACCAACCATATTTTTTAGTTTTTAACTTTGGTAGAAGTTCAAAAACCCTTATATTTCCTAGACTATTTGCCACTGTCACTATTATGACACGAAACCCGACACCCGCGTCACACAGTGCTATGTTTCTTCCCAGCAGGTTATCCAGCATTTTGTGGCATAACATAATCTGTTCTTCCCTTACTGCCATTCCATGTTCCGGGAACAGCACTCGGAAAATAGTATCAATTTCTCGATGCGCTCTATTGAGATATTCTCTTGTGTAATACATAATTTGTTACCTGATATGCGTGCTGATATCACATCAATACGGCTGTAAAGGATTTCTCCCTACAGCCGTATGTATCTGATATCAACGACACATTCTTCCTTGATTTCTTATACTTTTGATTTTTGGCGTTGTATTTGTCCTCGACTCCCCCATTGCCTTACGGGAACATTACAGGCGGATGCTTGGCATTGCACCGCTCACGGATTTTCTAAAAGTCTTGCTGATTACAACCCAAAGTCCATCCTCTGCTCACTGGCAGTTCCTATGTATCATTATCCCCTCGTAAGTGATCCTCGCAAAAGACCGCCACGGTCCTGTTTCAGTTAAAGATGATTCGCTCGAAACGAAAACGCCACAAAAGAACTCTGCCTCTCACTTTCTGGTCTAATTTCTTCCATGCCCTTTTCATCTGTCCTCGCGTCTTCCTGCCACGCTTCTACTTACGGGAACGTACCTGTAATGCTGGTATGAGGTTGTCAAAGTACACTGGCAAAATTTACCTGCCTATTAAATAGCCGACGAAAAACGCCATAATTATTCAATTTTTGATAAATTTTTTAATTTTTTTCTCAAACGGTTTCTTTTGGTATAAATCGTCTGTTCTGCCATTCCCATAATCTTAGCAACTTCTCTTCCAGAATATCCCCATGTACTGAGTAAGAGGATTTCCAGTGTCTGATGCTCCGTTTCTTTCAATAGTTCATAGATTCGCTTATCACCTATGTGATCCAGAAGCTCCTTTACATCCCTTGCAAACAGCTCGCTGTCCTTTTCTTTTATGGAATCCATATCCTGCATCGTTTCATCCAGATGTTCCCGGTATCTGCGCTCTTCCAGAAAGTCTTCCCTGTCCATCTGGCGCAGCTTTTGGATCTTCTCTTCTTCCATTCCCAGTTCACGCAATTTCTTTTCTTCCTGTTCTTTCCAATAATTCCACTTTCGTTCTTCACTTGTCTTGTTATAAGCCATTTATCTTTCCTCCGATCTGATTTTTGATATAGAAATCAAATCGGAGCATGGCGGTGACCGGATAGGTACGTTATAATGTTCGAAAAATGTCGAAGAAAAAAATGCTGCAACCTCTTCGATTACAGCACTTTTTTCCATCTTACGTGAATATTTCTTGTTGGTTCATAGGAGATTCCTTCTTTTTCTCATAATGAATAAAAGACTCTTGTCATCCATTATTTATTATAATTTTTCTACTATTACAATAGCTTTTTTAACAAGTTTTCTTGTCTTGGAGTTTAAAAGAAAGCTACCAGTTTTTTTCCTCTGATAGCTTTCCATTCATTCTTATTCTGTTGGGAACATCGCTGCTTCCAACTTATTCATCTCTGTATCCAAAAGACCATATTTTCCTGAGTTATCTTTTTCCACGGATACGTTTACAGTAACAGCTTTTCCATATCTGTTCTTTTCAAGACTCTTCTGGACACTTTCTGTTAATACAGCTGCAAAGACTTCCGGATCATTTCCATCCAATCCCTGCTTTATTTTTTCATTGCTTACCTCTGTAGAGCTTTGTTGCAATGTCTGAAATACATTGGATGGTTCAACTTGTACACTTACTGTATAGACTCCATCCTCTTCTTTCACATCTTGTACTTTGTATTTTGCCAGTTTCTTTACTTCTGTCAGTTTTTCCGCATAATCAGCAATTCCTTTATCCGTAATGTTATCGGAATCATCAAATTGCTGTTGGATACTCTCATTAAAATCCTCTTCGATTTCTTTCTTGGCATCTTTTTCCGAGATTTCTAACAGATTCGCATAGTCCTTATATTCTCCATGATAGTGTGCATCAAGAGAACTTTGGACGTAGGATTTGGCATCAAAGTCTGGTTGTCTGGAGCAAGCTGATAACAATATACATACTATAATTCCTATACTTATGCACAAAACACAATTCTTCTTTTGCATATTCTCTCCTTCACGCTTTATTTATCTTCAATTTTTATCGAAAATAACATTTTTAAATACTGTTCTATTGACTCCTTTTGAACTTTTCTTTCAATATTATATGGAATGCACATAAAAAACTCCACATAACCATTATCAATAAAACTCAGCAATACTTCTCCATTTTCTGTTAAAAAATGTACATATTTTTTATTACATTTACTTTCAAATTTAATATTCGACATTTGCTTGTATATTTTTTTGTAATGATTTTTTATGCTTACTTCATCTGTACAATCAGTTCCATCACCTATCAAAAAAGAAATATACAACTTATCATAATCTTCATTTCTATATGTCATATAAGAATCTGTATGACCATCACCAATATTTTTATAATGCTCATTTGGAATCGAATAACTAATTATTTTCCCCTCTAATGTTTCAAATCTTTCTGTTTCATCAATTCTAATTTCACATGGTTCAAACATTTTTTTTATAAACAAGCCCAATTCATAATCCGACATTTCTATAAAATTAATATAATCTTTTTCTTCCGTTTTTCGCGAATATCCCCCTCTATTATTCCGTTCCCATCTTCTAATTTCTAATTCATCTCCATTTTGTTTCAAATCAATTCTTTGATAATTCTTGGAAAATGTTGGAAAACTTTTATATTTTGTTTGTTTCCAAAAATTGTTTAATTGAGATTCGTCTACTTTTGGGGAACTTTCTGCAATTTTTATTCCTTTTCTAATTGCACAGCCTATCTTATCTATTGTTTCTTCAGCCATAATTTCAATTGTAGGTTCGATAGAAATATAACATCCCATAAACCTTTCAATGGCATTAGGCACAATTAAGAAACCATATTTTTGATTATAATATACAGAAATCATATCCGTTTTCTCCTCTCTATTACTTAAGGGGAATAAAATATTCCCCTTAAGCTATTTACTTTGCTATTATTTTCCTACTGTAATAATGAGTTTAACACCTTTATCAATACCATGTTTTGTAGCATTATTAACTGCATTTATCTGAGCTTCGCTTAATGTTACATTTGGAACAACTACTTGTAATTGTCTACCCACTATTTCTTCCGCATTAACAAATTTACCATTAAATGTTTCTCCTATAAATCCTGAAACTTTATTAATGTCCTTGACAATTACCTTTTCCAATTTATTACCATTTTGATAAGTCTTTGCACCTAAGTCTCGGCTTTTAACACTAGTCACAACACCATTTTCTACTTTATCTATGGTCGGGAAATTGTGTCCCAAGTTATTTCCCATAGCTTTGTCAATAATATCTCCTCGCTCTAATGGTGGTTTTTCCCAAGTGCCTTCTGGCAATTTTGTTTCGGTTACTTCTGCAACTAATTTTTTAAACGATTTATCAATCCCATCATTATGGGTACTTCCTGCACTCCTTACTACATTCAAAAGTTTCCCAGCCCCATAACTAAGGCCACCCATAACGCCACCTGTCACTGCTCCTGCAATACCACCGACTAACGTATCTTTTGCTACTTGTTTCAGACTATTTCCAGACAAACCTGAATTCACTGCACTATATGAAGCTCCACCAATAGCTCCAATAACTGCTCCTGAAACCATCGCCGTTCCTAAGCCACCCATTGCTGGCAATGCTGCCAGAACTGCTCCTGCAGCCAAACCGCCTGTTGCAGCAACTACAAGACCAGAAACTGTAACCGCAGTTATACCAATGGCTACTTTTTTCACCGCATTCCAGTCTACTTTTCCAAGCTTATCTGTAATACGATTTGTTGTCGTACACATATGTCGTACCACTTCTGAGCGGATTTCTGCCGTTCTTTCTGAAACATAGGATTTGAAAGATGTATAAGTTTTTCCAATTTTCTGTACCCCATTGCTTACAGAACGAATAAACTGACTTCCTCTGGATGTGATCTTTTGATATGTACTGCTACTGGTTACACGATTTTTCACAGATTGATATGTCTGTTTTGCATGTTTAGCTGCATTTTTGGCAGTTTTTGCTACCCCCTTCACTGTGTTAACAATAGTTTTTGCTGCTTTCTTAGCTGTATTTACTACTGTTTTGACTACCTTTTTCGCAGTATTAACGATTTTCTTGCCGACACTCTTGACTGCTTTCGCTGCTTTTTTAGCTGTACTCTTAATCCTGCTCCACAATGAATGTCCTGTCGGATCACTGTAATTCAGCGGATTATTGGTCGTATAATCGTAGCGGTTTCTGGTCAATGGATTTTCTGTCGTTCCAAGGTCACTATCTTCAGTTGTAAAGGTTCCGTTCTCTGCGTTATAGTATCTTGCCCGCAGATACTGAAGTCCTGTTTTTACATTTGTGGACTCCCCATTGTAACCGTAGTAATTGACACCGTCTGCTGTTCCTGATGTAAGGTTACCGTATGGATCATACTGATAACTGTTCGTCAGGTTAGCATTTTCTGTCAGGATTCCGGTCACGCTGTTTCTTCCGTCATATAAATAATAACTGCTTTCTTCCGATTTATCAACGCTTACCCGTTCTCCGATTCCATTTTCTCCATAAGTATAAGCCTGACGTACTTTCTCGTCTGCCCCATACTCTGCGAGGACTTCTGTATTCTCACGATTGATATCGTTGATGTACTCTGTCAGTGTGTATCCTTTTGCATTGGAACCGCCTTTTACCAGAGAGGCAAGCTGCTCTTTCGGGCTGTTCCCATCTTCGGTACGCTGGTTCTCCGGAATCAGGACTTCATCGCCATAACAGTCTTCCCATTTATAGGTGTTATCCAGTTCGAATACCCGGTTGTTATCTCCATCGTACATGGCTGCCATCAGGACTGTTCCACCCTGTTTTACGACTGCCAGACGATTCTCTGCTGTGTATTCATAAGTAACCGGATCTGCACTGTTTGTCTTATCACATTCCTGGATCAGATTGCCATCTTTATCATAGCTGTAGGTTGTTCCCGGATCGCCCCAGATCTTTGCATTGGTGCGTTTGATGAGCTGGTTGGAATCGTTGTACTTATAGTTATATTTTGCTTTGCTGACACCATCTTCGATCTTCTCGTAAGAGGTCCGGTTTCCGATCTTGTCATACGTATAATTATGGACTGTCTTTTTACCGCCCTCTGCTTTTTCTGTACAGCGTGTCAGTTCCCAGTTGTCATCGTATTCATAGGTACGTGTCGTCTGGGTCTCTTTTTCCTGATGCTCACAGTCTGCTTTGTCTGTCTCATTCTGTGTATCGCCCCAGTTGTACCAGTCTTCCCAGCTTGGTGTCTTTCTTGTTCCGGCTTCCAGTTCCGTAGCTGTTTCTCCAACTACATATCCCTGATCATTGTACTTGTACTCATAAGTACTGATTACTTTGCCACACGAACCACAGGTGTTGACAATCTTTGTGATATGATCTTCTGCATCGTAAGATACTTCCGTCTTTGTTCCATTGCTTCTAATAACTTCTGTCACACGGTTCAGTGCATCATGCTTGTAAGTGGTTACTTTTCTATTACGGTCTGTCAGTTTTACCAGATTATCATTTAAGTCGTATTCATAGCTGATCTTTGTCCCATCCGGGTATACGATTGCCTGCAGATTATCTGCGTCATCATAAACGTAGCTGACATCCTTTTTCGAACCGCTTGTCACTTTGGTGATTCTTCCAAGTGCATCGTATTCGTAGCTGCTCTTGCCTGTCTGATCCTTCATGGATACCCGTTCCCCGGCACTGTTATATGCGTAGGTCACGTCCTTTTCGGATGTCTCGCCTTTTGCGTCCTGATAAGATTTCTCCAACAGGTCATTCAGTTTGTCGTAATCATACGTGGTTTTCTTGCCGCTTGCCTGTGTATGTCCGGTCAGTCTGCCTTTTTCATCATAGTCGAATTTCTCCGTTCTTCCTGCCGGATCTTTGATGGATGTCAGGTTGCCTTCTAAGTCATAAGTATAATTCGTTGTCTTATTTGCTGCATTGGTGAAGGTCACCAGGTTATCCATGTTGTCGTAACCATAAGTTGTTACACCGCCAAGGGCATCAGTTACTTTGGTCAGGTTGTCATTCTTGTCATATTCCAGATGGCTCTTTAATCCGGTCTTATCTGTAACAACCTGAATATTCCCATGTGCATCGTAATCAAATCCCGTTGTGAATCCACGCTTGTCTGTAATAGAAGTTACCCTGCTGTCCTTATCATAGGTATAGGATTCCTTCTGCCCCAGTGCATCGGTCTCTTCTGTTACACGGTTGTCTTTATCGTAGACTGTCTTTGCAACATAGCCCATCGGATCTGTTACAGATGTAACATTATAATTCTTATCATATCCATAGCTGGTCTTTCTTCCACCCGGTTTGGTGATCTCAGTAATATTTCCTGCCGGGTCGTAAGTGTAAGCAGTTATCTTACCAAGCGGATCAGCTGCAGAAGTCATCTGACCTGCCAGGTCATAACTGTAGGTATTGCTCCGTCCAAGCGGATCTGTCTCCTTCACCAGATTGCCATACTTATCATAAGAAAAGCTGGTTGTTCCATCCAGTGCATTGGTAGAAGACTTCATCTTATGGAGCTTATCGTAAGTATAAGTAGTGGTACTCTTTAAGCTGTCGCTTTCTTTTACCACGTTGTCCACTTTATCATAAGAGAAATTTTTAGTATAACCCAGTGGACTGGTCATACTCTTCAGACGTCCGGCTTTATCATAACTATAGGTATACTCTCCACCATTCGCCTGTGTCATCTTTGTGACATTGTCATTCAGGTCAACACTGTACTGTGTCTCATTTCCCTTTGCATCCGTTACAGAAATGACATTGCCATGCTTGTCGTAATCATATTTGGTAACTGCTCCCTTTGGAGAAATCTGTTCCGTCATGTTACTCAGGCTGTCATATTTGTATTCGGTAATGAGTCCCATCGGATCTTTTGATTTGGTAAGATTTCCAATGGCATCATAACGGTATTCATTTGTTTCTTTTAACGGAGAAGTCTCACCGATCTTGCGGTCCAGTTCATCATACTGGTAGGTTGTCGTATTTCCATTTCCGTCTGTCTGGGATACGAGATTGTCATTTTTATCGTAAGCATACTTGGTAACCGTACCGTTTTCATCGACAGATTCCGTCACATTATCATTTCCGTCATACTTAAAGGTGCTGGATGCTCCCAGTGGATTTGTCTGAGAAATAACCCGGTCTTTCTTATCGTAAGCGTATTTATATGTGGCTTCCTCTTCTTCTGTCATGGATAACTGGTTGCCGACTTTATCGTAGGTAAAGGTTGTTTTATGACCTTCCGCATCCGTTACCGCTGTAATGCGGTCCATAACATCATATTCATAAGATGTGATACTTCCGTCTGCTTCAGTAAGTTTCAGGAGTCTGCCGTACTGATCGTACTTGTATGTTGCTGTCCTGCCAAGTTCATCGGTCTGTGTCAGTACATTTCCGGCACCATCATAAGTATAATCCATACTGTTTCCACCATTGTCGGAGGAATGGATCAGGTTGCCTGCTCCGTCATATTGATAGGTAATTACGAGTCCCTGTGCATCCGTACATTTTACAAGCTGTCCGATGGCATCGTACTCCATCAGCACCTTGTCCCCTGTCGGCAGTATTATGGATGTGTTATTTCCCTCTTTATCATACACATAACTATACGCATTGCCGAGGGCATCTGTCATCTTTGTGCTGTTGCCCTGTGAATCGTATTCGTAAGTGGTCTTTCCTTTCAGGGCATCCACCGTCTGTTCCAGATTGTCGGTGGAATCATATTTCATTGCTGTAATGTTGCCCTTTGCATCGCTTACCGATGTCATGTTTCCATTACCATCGTAAGTCATGGTACTGGTATTTCCATTTTCATCGGTAGAGGATACCAGATTTCCATTTAAGTCATACTTCATGGATACGGTATATCCAAGGGCATCTTTGGATGTAGTCAGATTTCCTGCCTTGTCGTAAGCATAAGTATCTGTTCTTCCCTCTTCATCGGTAGAAGATACCAGATTTCCTGCTTTATCATAAGTATATGTGGTAGTTCCACCTTCTGGGTTGGTTTCACTTAAGCGGTTTCCTGTATTATCGTAGGTATAAGTCCAGGTTCTTCCACTGTCATCTGATTTTGATACCAGATTGTCTGCCGCATCATAAGTATAAGTGGTAACTGCACCTAATTCATCTGTCTCTTTAGCGAGTCTTCCGCAGTTATCATATTCCTTGGAATGGCTGCTTCCATCTCCATAAGTAATCTTGGTTTCATTTCCTAATGCGTCATATTCATATTTGGTTATATTACCAACTGCATCTTTGGACTGAAGCACCTGTCCAAGAGAATCAAACTTGGATACGGTTGCATTTCCATTTCCATCGGTATATTTTTTCAGATTTCCTGCTTTGTCATATTCATAGAGCTTTGTTCCAAAATCTTTATTACTCTCTTCTATGACACGTCCCATGCTGTCATACTTATAAGTAATTGTATTTCCTTTTGCATCGGTTGCTTTGACCTGCTGATAATTCTTATCATAAACGTAGCTGATCTGATTTCCTTTCGGATCTGTACCACTGGTCATGTTGTACATCTTATCATAAGTATAAGTGGTGGTATTCCCCAGTGCGTCAGTACTTGCTGTAATATTTCCCACACCATCCAGCGTATAAGCGGTCACACCGCCATCGGCTGCTGTCTTGGAAGTCAGATTGCCATTCGCATCGTAACTGTTCGAGGTTACATTTCCAAGTGGATCTGTCATGGTAACTGCACGATTCATCGCGTCATACGTGAATCCCCATGCTGCTCCATTTCCATCCACATATCCGGTCATGTTCGGTCCGTCATACGAATACGTTGTTGTGACACCTCTGCCGTCTGTCTGGGATACCATACGATGTTTGTCATCGTAAGTATAGGTAATGGCTGTTCCATCCGGTTTTGTAGATGTGACCATATTTCCATTACCGTCATAACTGTAAGTAACCGTTGCTCCGTTATATCCAGTTGCACTGGTCAGCTTATTCTGCTCATTATAAGTATAAGAGGCTGTCTTTCCATCCTCTCTTGTCTCCGTTGCTACATTGCCAAATGTATCATAAGTGTAAGTTTTTGTTCCGGCTGCTGTCGTTTCGGAAGCAAGCTGATTCTCTGCATTATAAGTCTTTTCACAGGTTGTTCCATCCGGATATTCAATGGATGTTGTGCGGTACTGATCATCATAATGATAAACGGTCTTATTTCCTTCGTTATCCGTTGTTGTAGTAGAACTCTTTCCGTACTTGAAAGTTGCCGTTCCTTTTTCTGCATCAGTCTGCTCTACAACTCTTCCTTCTTTATCGTAAGTATTCTTTACAACCGTATTGCCATTCTCATCTTTCCAGCTTGTCATACGGCTGTCATCATCATATTTGTACTCTTTTGTTGTTCCATTCGGATCTGTTACAGATATCAGATTTCCCTGCTCATCATATTTGTAAGAAACTTTTCCACCATCTGGAAGAGACAGTTCCTTGATATGCCCGAATTTATCCTGTTTTACCCCGAATGTTTTTCCGGATGGTGTTGTAATCTTACTCAGATTATAATCATCGTCATAATCTAATACTGTCTTAAATCCATTCACATCCGTTACATAACGTAAAATTCCATATTTATCAAATGACCAGACGCTCTGATCCGCATCTGTCAGTTCCCATCCGATGTAGTCATGGTCTGTATCTTTATAGCTGACTGCTTTTAAATCATATACATAACCATCCGGAGTAGTGTAGCTTCCATCTTCATTCTTATCAAAGATCAGATAACTTCCGTCCCCTCTCATATACAGAAGACTTCCGTCCTCCATTTGAGAAAGTGACTGGTCATAGTTAAAGCTCCATCCACGTCCGAACATGGAATGCTGGTCTGTTCCTTTGGAATTGTAGCTTCTTGTAATGGAGAATTCTCCATTCAGTTCATTCATCGTCGCATCGGACTGATCCATGTAGAAGTTACCAGTATTTAAGTTGACTGGTTCAAATCCAAATTCACAGTGCAGGCCTCTTCCCATCAATGCTCCGTCAATCCGCATCTTATCCTGATCGGTAAGCGGTGCAGGACTATATGGAACATTTGTCTGTGGGTTACGGATAAAGATCGTGTTATTTGCGACTACCAGTGCGTCCATAACCTGATTGTCTTTCATAATGTTCTTAAGCGGAACACCATAATATTTTGCAATCTTCGGGAATGTATCAAACTGCTTCACTTCATAGATCACAAAGCTGTCACTGGTCACTTCTTTTCCTGTTTCCAGCTTTCCATCAATCTCTTTCGATGCTTTTGCTTTGATCTTATAAAGCTTGTCCTTCGTCAGCCCTGAATACAGTGCACTCTGCCAGTTGGAATCTTTGCTGTAATACTTATTCGCCTCCGGGAACTGCTTATTGTATTCAGTACTGTCTGGATAGGAATACAATGGTTTTGCATCTGTTTCGTGATGTTCTTCATTTTCCTCATCTGGAAGCAGATAATATTCTACTGTAGATTTGCTCTTTGCAATTCCGTCTGCAAATACGGCATCAAACTTCAGCTTTCCATTTGTATTCTTTTCTGTCATCGGGCGAAGCAGGATCGTTGTTTCATCCAGTGACATATCTCGCAGATATGGATCTTCAGCCGGTGACCACTGGATGCTGAGTTTCGGTCCATAAACGGATGCCCTGTTATTCAGTACCTCACACTGCATAGAAGCTCCAAGGTTATTTGCCTCGGCAATGGCTACCAGTGCAAATCCGTTATTCGCATGAGTTCCCTGCACCCAGTCATTGACCAGATCTTTGACGTCATAATTGATATAGCTGTTCCTGCTGGTACTTGCATTCTGTACATCCTGAAACGTAAGATTTACTGGTTTTGTTTTCCATGTGATGGAGGTGTTCCACGACTGATCTACACGATAAAGTCCAAACTGGGATGCACCACCACTGTATGCAGTTTTCTGACTGACTGCAAATGTTGCACTGTCAATTTTGGAATCTTTCGGAATCTGACTAAAATTTGAATTTACTTTGATATAAGTCCGGCAGTTCTGGTGTGCAGTACCAAATCCTGCAAGGTTCCCAGACTTAATACCATCATCAAATCCGACATACGGATAATTGTTGTCACCAATCTGACTGGTAGGACTTCCCTCTTCCACACCGATCATGTTAAAGGAACTCTTCTGAATCTCTACTGGTGTCGGATCGATCCTGACCGGATACTGACGTTCTTCTGCCGAAAGCCAATCCCTATCTGGTTTTACGGTCAGGATTGTTTTTCCATCTTCTTCCCGAAGTTCCAATGTGATCAGGAAACTGATTTCCCCGGAAGCATCTTCCATTGATGGCGTCTCCAGAAGATACTTCGCATCTTTGATTGTCTTCCCTTCCGGATAGATATAGACCTGATTGTCTTTTACTTCTGCCTGATACCCCGGAATCTGCAGCTCGTATTCATAGACTTCCCTGTCTGTTGGCTGCTGAAGTACGATATCTTCCTTAATGCTGGAATCCAGTACTGTATACTGAACATCTGCGCCCTCGTAAACTTCATTATAAAGGATCGCATTGTCTTTAATAACGGAATGTGTATAATCTCCATCTACCGGAATGATCCCGATTCTGGTCTTTCCATTTTCAATCGTTACACCATTCTCTTCTGACATCTGTTCCGGAAGAAGGATAGCATAATCGTTTGCCTTGTTCTGATAAACTTCTGTTTTCTCTTCCTTTTCTTCAGTTGCCACTACACTGCTGGCTTCCTGTGCTTCTTCGGATGCCGGAGTATCTGCTTCTTCTGGTTTTACAAGTGTATTATCAACCAGCTCGGTATCTCCATCCTCATTCTTATAAGTTCCGACATAACCTCCATAAACGGTTGTATACTGCTTGTCCCCTGTCTTATAAGTCTTGGAAATGGCATCATAATCAATCAGTTCACCTTCCGGTTCTTCTGGAATCGGATAGTAATCCTGTGGTTCTTTCAACTCCACTTCTTTTTCCTGCGGATTTTCTTCTGTTTCTTCCGCTGGAGTTGTCTGTTCTTCCTGCGTCTCTGTATCTTCTGATGGCGTCGTTTCATTTTGTACGTCCGCATCAGACTGCTGACTCTTATCTTGTTCTCCAGATGTGGAATCTGTAATCCCTGCTTCCTCTTCCGTCAAAGCCTCTGGTCTGGAGAAATCTGCATTCTTCTGTACATCCTCAATGGCCTCTTTTGCCTGTACAAAAATAGGCTCTGTTCCCTGTAGTGCCATCAGGAGTGCAAGTACTAAGGCTATAGCCGACTTTCGAAATCTCTTCATAGTCTCTTTCTCCCTCTTGTAATCTTTTTCTATAATTCCTTTACAAAATAACCGCTACCCTCCTTTTTTCTGACTTTGGCACTACTATAATCTAAAAAATCACAAAATTTTCATAAATGGTAAAAATGCCCCTTGAGGTGGCAAAAATAGACGAAATCGGTCGAAAAAAATAGTAAGACACCATCGCCTTACTATTTTTCATCTAATTTCATATATAATAATATTTTCACTTGAAAGGATTTCTCCGTATGGCAGATCTCCATCTGACCATGATATTTTTCTACTACGAGTTTCACATTTTGTAATCCTATTCCATGTCCTTCTTTCCTGCTTTTCGTTGTCAGATAAATTCCATTCCGCACTTTTGGTGTATCTTTTATGCTATTCTCAATCTGGATATTCATGATTCCTTTTCCATAATACATCTGAAACGATAATCTCCTTTCATCTGAAGCTGCTGTCCCACGAATAGCATTATCCATAAGATTTCCCACTATTATACTTATATCAAATAATTCTTCCCCTATATGATTCGGTATTTCTACAGAAATCTCCGGATTTTCAATTACTGATTTCGAATCTTCCAAAATATAATTCAGCAGATTATTCATATTACGGTTTTCTGTATATAAATGATGACATAAGGCTGTTCCGGCTATATTCTCCATTTGTTTCAGATACGATAGAATCTCTTCATTTCCTCCCGTTTTTGCCATTGCCCCTATTGTTGTAAGATGGTGCTTGTAATCATGATGTATCTTATTCAGCCTGTCCTGTGATTTCATCATCATCTCCAGTTCTTTTGCATACTGGCTCATCTGAATTTTCATCTCTTCCTGTTTTGCTGTTTCAATATAACTTTTCTGAACCTCATCGTGCAGATAGAAAATAAACACATTGATAAACAGTAAGAATAATACAATCGTAGACCGCACACCTCTTCTGTCTGGCAGCAATATCCTGATACAGACTATAATGCTGATCACCGGGACAGAAAGCATAGCAAGCCAATGACGGTTCTTTATATAATAACTTCTCTTTACACCTACTTTTCTTTCAATAATGACTTCCAGTAAAAAGAATATAAAATTTCCCATTACAATAGTTCCCGGTCCCATGTGATGATGCACCGGATTTCTTGCTACCGCATACCGTTGAAAGAACACGATTGGAATCCCATCACATAAAATTCCCATAATATATACCATAAGTGTATTCCAGACATGATGTTGCCAGTCTGCCTGATATGCCACTGTTATAATTAACAGAGCTATCAGCTCAAAGATCAGATCTCCGTACATCGTTCCCCACTGCATGCTTCCCCAGCATGAAAGCAGATATGCACAAAAATATGCAAATAGCTTTTGTGTATCCTCATTTTTTGGATACAGGATGGTATTGTAACGGAACACAGTATAAATCCAGAATAATTTACTTGTCAGATAAGTGATCAAATGGATATTCATAATCTTTTCTTCTCCGTTTGTAATAGTCTTTCCCTGACCTTCTTGCGATTTGCTTTACTGATACTGAGACGTGTCTTGTCTTTCATAACCACGTTGTCATATTCGTAATGCTCCACGTGTTCCATATTGATGAGATAGGACTTGTGAATCAGTAAGAAATATTCTTCTGTTACATCCGCTACATCCTTTAATTTTCCTCGATATTCATATTCTTTTTCCGATGTCACGATATGTACTCTTTTTCCCAGACTATAAAAATACAGGATCTTGTCATAAGAAATCTTGTGGATTCCTTTTGTATCCGTATATTCAAATATTTTCTTCCGTTCTTTTAACAGTTCCCGTAATTCACCTATCACCCGGAAAAGTTCTTCCTCTCGGATTGGCTTTACAAGAAAATCAAATGGATGAATACGGAATAATTTCATAGCATATTCCTGATATGTTGAAATATAGGTAATCCGCAGTTCTTTTCCATAATTTTTCTTTCGTATCTCCGTTCCGATATCAATTCCATTCTCATGTTCCAGACAAATATCAAGGAATAACATATCGTAGGATTCTTCTTCCAGCCTGTTAAGAAGCTGCTCCGCAGAATAGTATATTTCTATAGATATCTGACAGTCATTCGCTTTCCCATAATGGAGCAGCTTCTGTTCTAACCAATTACATAGGATGATGTCATCATCACAGATTGCAAGTTCTAGCATATTTTCTTACCCTCAGTCTTTCGTAACACGACAAATGGGGAAAAGAATCCCCTTCAATTCTTTTCCCGAATGGACATCACTAATTTTGTGTCATTTTTCCGATGCAACAGCACCACTTCCTTTGCTGTCTTATTTTGTCCTCTATATAATAAACACTTGAACAAGAAAAAACTGTCGCCATTTTATAATTTATTTATATTTTTTATGTTTTATTTATATTTTATCCAAATATTACAGCGATAACTAATAATGTCACCCCCTGCATTATTCTTTTTATTTTTAGCGTCATTTGATAAAACATCAACGCTTTTGATGGCAAAAAGGGAACCTGCAAAACCAGATTCCCTTTAAAATACATGCTCTTCTCTAAAAGGATGATAAATCCACCATCCTCTGCTTATTTTTAAAAACTTTTTCCTTTTTTACAATACTTATAAATATTAAATGGTTTTTCTTTTTTTTCAAATAAAATCCCTGTTGTTTTAATAATTTTTATAAGTTCATCCGACTCCATATCTGTCGTTTTAAATATAAATATTTTCTTTTCATTTGTTATGAAAAAAAAGAAGTTTTTATATAAGAACATTCTATCAATATTTTTAAATTCATAAATTTGATCTTCATCTATTTTAATTGCGTTTTCATCGATATCCACCGTTTCATATCCTGATCTACCCCAGACAAATTCATGAACATTTTTTTCAAAATTTTTACCAATCATTTGATACCAAATAATCCAAGCCACACAAGCCACACAAGTTCCAATCCCTATTCCAAACATCAAATAACTTTCCGACAGATAACAATTAATCGACAGTAAAAATTCTACAGGTGTAAAAATATAGATAATCATTCTACTTTTCTGTCTTGTTTTAAATAATTGATTAGGAATTATAAACCCAAGCGAAAGCATTCTTTCTAATTCTTCCCTATCCTCATCTGACACAATTGATTTAATATGCATTCTTCTTAATCCCCCTTTTGCCAGAGGTCCTCTTTATAAAATCGAACCTCTGGCCATTGTCTCTTTTATTCTTTTACAATTTACAGCGCTTGAATCAACAAACCAAAAACAGTACCTGCTCCAGCTGAAAATAAAGCAATAATTGACGGAATTGCATTTACAACTAATGCACCCGCAAGAACTAATATTACGGCTCCTGCCAGTATATTACTATGCTCTTTTGTGAATTCTACAACATTAAATTCAAGACCACTATTAGAATTTAATGTCATTGTAAAAATCAAAGCAACCGATATTGTCCACTCTTTTTCCTCTTCTGGCAGCAAATCTGATGTACTAAATACAATGGAAAACTCTACACTATTGGCAAAAACATTATTTATTTCAAAAGCAATATTACCAGATTTAACCGATAAAGCAATTTTTTCTATCGTATTTCCAAAGTTATCTGCTCCCTCTATACCTGTATCTGATAAATTTGATGAAATCTCCATAATTTGATTTTTGCAAGTTTGTGTCAATTCTCCATCATTTCCTATATCCACTTTTATATTATAAATTTTACCAGTTGAACTTTCAAGCGATGTGGATATTTTAGTAGAAATATCAATTGCTCCTTGAGGACTCATCATTGTTCCCAGTGAAATTTCCTTATCATACTCCACACCCACATCCATAATTTTATTCAGATAACCAAGCGGCTCCATTACATTATAGACATATTGATTTCGTGCTATTTTTACCTTTGCCCGAAGATTTTCTTGCGCTATTTCCTCATCTGTTTTTGTCGATACGGCATCGAACTTTTTAAATCCAGTATCTCTCCCTGAATATGCATCTTTATCCAGTGGGAACGAAGGTGATGAAGAAAATGAGTTCAACTCACAAAATTGATCAAATGCCCAGTTCTTCGGCATCGAATATCCCAAATTACAGCTAAATCCAGTTGACATATCTGCCACAAATGATTTACTTGCCAATCCTGCTTCATAAACTTTAGTACATACATATCTTGGTGCATAAATGCCGACTTTATAATTTTTATCATTTGTCGAACTGAAAAAGATCATGTGAATCTGTTCAAAATAAGGTATAATAAATGTATCAATCTGATATGAATAACAATCAAAATCCACTGCAAAGTATATAGTCGTTCCACTTGGTATACCGATTCTCTCGGCTGCTAAAATTGCTGTCTGTGCATCAACACTTCCCTGGGACGGATCCTTAAAATAGTTTAATTCATATCCTCCATCCTGATATATCGGGAATACCGATAATCCTGCATTTTCAATGTTTTTCACTTCTGTTGATGTCAAATATTTCGGTGTATGTTCTTTTCCAACAGAACCTGTCAGATAACGTCCTACATGAGTATACCCTGCATTTTTTATATCTAATGCCTGTTGTTTATTTAATACTGTTGCACAGTCACACGCTTTTGCTGCCCTGTTTGTATCGCCTTTACTCGTAAGCAATGATTTCATAGTAGAAACATTTACTTTTCCTTTTGTTACAAGTCCAATTCCTGTCAGACCATAAAACTCCTGAAATTCTGACACCTTTGACTCTGTAGTCGAATCAAACACGCCATCGAATCTTCCCGGATTATATCCGTTAAAATATAGTCCGTATTGAGCAATCTTATTAAATGGAACATATTTCGTCGAGTTCTGTCCGTTCTGTAATGTACCCGGAAACGCATTTGTTGTTGCATCGCCAAAATTAACTGAATTCAAATCTGTAATTAATTCAGTTGTAACTCCTTCAGCCGCCTGCAATGCACCAACTAAAGACAAAATTGTCTGTCTTGAGGCAATTCCATCACAAGGTCCAACACCAATAACATCTGACCAGTCACTATTTAATTGCTGTTGAATAAGAACAATATTGGAATCCCCACCAGAAACCTTTGTAAACCAGTTTAGGGATAACAATCCAGACCAAACTTTCCAATCAATTTTGCCCGTAACTTCCAGTCCTGCATTTTCCTGCATCTTTTTAACTGCATTTACTCCTGATGTATAATAAATTCCAGTAATTCCTCCAGCAGCATATCCTTTGCAAAACAGAGCACACTGAATCAAGCATACATTAACCTGCGGAGTATCATTCGGATCCATTTTTGTAATAATGGCTAACTTCTTCATGGTATTAATAGTAAGTGGTCCAACCGTTCCTGTAATCGTTGAGATTCCATTCTGAATCTGAAATGCACGAATGATTCCCTGCATCACGGCTGTTCCGGTCTTTCCATCTTCATCCAGTTTTACCCAATCCTTATGTCCACCAAACATCGCATTTAAATATTTTTGTGCTGCTTTTACATTCTGATCACTCATATTCACTACCTCCTAATTCAAGTCAATTATAAAGATTTCTAACTCTTTATATGTCTATCACTAAAAGTTACAATAACAATTTATCAATCAACTGTGCCTATTTTGTGACTATTTTCCAAAGGATTCATTAACTCCCTTATAAAATCCTTAACAAATTATGAAAGAAACCATCAATTTATCACCCCATATCCCATTATAGAACTGTAATCTACTGCATAATTTCTCTGCCGTACCTGATCACTGGAATTTCCCTCAATCGTGTAAACTCTTCCACCTTCACACTTTTCTACTATTCCTACATGATCCGATGTTCCATCATGATCCCAGTCAAAAAAGATGATCATTCCAGCTGTCGGAGTTGTTCCGCCACTCTGCCACTTATTCTTTCCCTGAAACCAGGACACTCCATCACTGCACAATGAGAATTTAGGAACATTCCCACTTGCAATCAGACCGCTCTGATCCGCACACCAGCTTACAAAACAGGCACACCATTCTACCCGACTGTCAAATCCGTACCAGCTCCAGAACTTCTGACCGCCACTGTTTCCAAGCTGCCCCATTGCAACCGACACAATCTGCTGACTTCCAAACAAACCAGCAAACAGGCTGCCACCGGAATAATACCGCATCACATGGGGAACGTATTCGGGATCTCCATAGCTGCTCCATCCATGCGAAGCTGCCTGTTCCTGTGAAAACTGCAATGCATTGGCTTCTGTATAACCGCCTCTTTGCAATGCCCATCCTATGTAGCCGTTTCCGTAGTTATATCCCTGCCATGCAAGTTTCAGCTTAAATCATATTTATCGTCCATGATCGGACGCTCCCCACGAATAAACAAAATCGCTTTGCGGTTATCTAAAAGCCGTATTTCATCCGGTGTTAAAAGTTCCCTTCCAGTCTGCTGATAATTCACCGAATAGCTGCCGCTACGCCCTTTTGTCTGTCCGTAGGTATTGGTATCCAATGTCTCTTTTCCCAATAATTCCGAGACATACTTATGTCCTTCTTTTTCATTTCCACCCAGATATAAAAATTCATCACAGTTACCGATCAGGCTCTCATACGAGTCTTTAAACAAGGCTTTCATCTGTGCGATGTTCTGGATGATGATACTGCAGGAAATCCCTCTGGAACGCATGGTTGCCAGAATCTTGTCAAAATCATCCGGCAAGGCTACGTTTGGCCATTCATCCATAATGCAGTGTACCGGAATCGGAAGCCTTCCTCCGTACTTCCGGTCTGCTACATAATACAGTGTCTGAAACAGATTACTGTAAATCATGCCGACCAGATAATTCATACTGGTGTCTGCATCCGGAATACAGCAAAACAGTGCTACTTTTTTCTCCCCGATACTGTATAAGTCCAGTTCGTCTGTACAGGTCAGATTGGCGATCTGTTTCAGATTGAACGCTGCCAGACGGACACCAACCGAAATCAAAATCGACTTCGCAGTCTTGCCGGCCGCCTGCTTATAAATGGCATACTGCTTGACCGCAATGCTCTCTGGGTCCCGCATTTCTAGTCTTTCAAACAAAATGTCCAATGGTGACTGGTAATCCTCGTCATCTTCTTTGACCTGTGCGCCTCCAAGCATTTCCATAATCATCGGGAAGTTCTGTTCTTCCGGTGGAGCTTCATGCAGTAAATACAGCATAAGTGCCTGTAAAAGTGCAGTCTCGGACTTTTCCCAGAACGGGTCCGAGCTTTGTGCACCTTTCGGTGTCGTGTTGCGGATCAGGTTATTGATCAGTTTCAGCACATCCTTGTCATCCCGGACATACGCAAACGGGTTATAACACCAGGAAGTCTCCGGATTGATCAAATCAAAAACCCGGACTTCATATCCATTCCGTTCCAGAACACCTCCTGTTTTGCGCAGAAGTTCCGCTTTCGGATCTGTGATCACCATAGAGCAGTTACACTGCATGATGTTCGGAATCGCATAGGTCCGGCTCTTTCCTGCCCCGGAACCTCCGACTACCAGCACATTTAAATTTCGTTTATGCTTATATCCATCCAGTCCCATGCGGAAATGCTGTGTCAGAAGCAGATTATTCGTGTACTGCTTTTCGCAGTAACGTCTGCAGATTTCGGACACGTTGCCCCATTTTGCGGAACCATGTTCCACGCCTCTTCTATAATTTCTTTTTTGGGATTCATAAATACCAATGCCTAAGAAATAGGCTGCTGTGAATATCAGAATACATTTGAACGTATACGGTGTATACGTGATAAAAAACGGCTGTTCGAGTTTTTCGCTCAGCGTTTCTAAGATTTGAATAAAATTCTTATCTGGTGTAATGGCACAAGCGGTAATCGCTGCCGCCCACCAGACAAATGGCAGAAAGACAAGATACAGAACCCAGTCCTGCTTTTTTGTACTTATCTCTGCAAGTCAGATTCTCTTTTCTTGCGTGGCTTTTCTTCTGGATGTCCCTGTCCTTCTTTCTTATGAAAGGAATCCACTCCCGGTATCAGTGAGAGACTTCTGCCGTTGTCCCACTTAACACCGAGCTGGCCTGCATCATCCACATACTGCACAGTTCCTTCCAGTCCCTGCGGCATACCCGCTTCTCCGTCCATCGAATTCAGACAGATTCTTGTTCCTGCCGGATACTGTTCTCTAAGTCTTGCCACTTTTTCTCTTGAATAAATGACCAATCAACCACTCCTTTCTCTACCAGAACATGTGTCTGCTAGTATTCGGTTTTGCAACCTGAATAATAACTTTATCTATTCCATCACTGTATCTTCCGGCTGCAAGATATTTACTTCTGAGTCTGTTCAGTGCCTTACGGATCTGCCTTTGTTCCCCGGCTGTAATCTGCAGTCGTTTCTGAGCGAGGTCGTATTCACTTACTTTTTTCAGAAGAGCTTTCGTTTCTTCCAAACATTCATCCTGCTCACTCTGTGCCTGTAGCTCATCATTCAGTGCCACCACGAACATATTTTTCATAATGTTATCCATCTTCAAATAGTATTTTGTCATCTGGCTGACCTCCTTTTTTGTTACACCAACCATATCACATGACCTCCGTAATAGCTACTCCAACCGTCCAACTTTTTCACTTTTATCGTTCCGGCTGGCTCTTTGCTTTTTTCTCTTTTCCGGATGCTTTTTCAGATGGTTTTTCATCCTTGGTTTCCGGTATTTTTACAGGGTCTCCGATTGCGAACTCATCGGTTATATACTCCTGTTCCTTTGCACCAAAATTCCGTTCGATATGGTTTCGGATACTGTAGGAAGCCTGACGGACATCATTTAAAAAGTCTCTCAGTTCCTGTGGATCTTTCTTTCCACATTCATTTCTCTGTGCAATATACTCCAGATTGAATCCGGTAACATCCACACCATAACGTTTCGCAATCACATAGGCTGCACAATAAGCCTGTGCACTGACTTTCTGTCGGCTGTAGGTTCCGGTATGCTGGTCCAGTGCTGCACACGCCAGTTCTCTGTTCAGTGCATGGAATGTCGTTACTTCACTCATTCCGTTGCGGATATAAATGGTACGGTATCTCGGATTGTACTGGGCCTGCACTTTGTCTGGCAGATCATCCTCAATCTGCACACGTACCGACTGGTCTTTTAAGACAGTTCCTATCAGTTCTGTCAGACTTCGCTGAGGGCGTTCTTCCAATGGCTTTCCTGACATCTGACTGATGTCAAATCCTTTTCCGATCGTATACCCTCTCCGCATTTCACCGTCTTTTTCGTATTCAGTGGAAATCATATAAGTAATGCCATGCTCCCCTGCTTTTACTGAACGGTGTTCTTCTCTCCAGCGTTCATAAGACCTTACCACCTTAAAATCTGGATGCTGTCCGTAGATCAAAAGCAGATTCGGTGTTCTCTGTGTATTACACTCTGCCATAAAGTCCAGAAAACCTTTCAGTTTTTCTCCATCCTGAAAAACTCCCTGTGCCTGTGAATCTACTTCAGCCCATACCTCTTCTCTTTCCTGCTGCTTCTTGGCTGCATATTCTTCCTTGGTCAATTTCTGTTCAGGAATCTGCTGTTCTTCCGTTCCACCTGAAATCATATCTGTTAAATCCATATACATTACCTGCCTTTCGTTTTCATATTCTTACGTTTCTTCCTGCTCTCTCTGGCATTTTTCCGTCTGTCCGGCCTCTTACGTTTCTCTTCCTGTTCCTTACGGATATCTCCGAGTTCTTTCCGCACAGATGGTTTTTCATTCTTTTCTTCCCAGCTAGTTTCCTGACCGGAAGAAATATTTTTGTTGCGCGAGAAAGGTTCGGACGGATTCTTTGCTTTCCCCTCCTGCGCATGTGTAAAATTTCCTTCCGGGAAAGCCTCATCCCCGATCTGGAACATTTCTTCCGCATCATCCAGTTCAAATTCTATCTTGCCTTCCGGCAGGACAACGGTCTCTGTCCGTACATTCTCCCCGGTTTCTTTTTCCATCTGGTTCTCTGCCTTCTCCGGTGCATTCTCTTTTTCCACTGCTTCTGTAACCATAGAGCCTGATTCTGCTTTTACAAAATCCAGATTCATCCGGTCTAATACCCGGTTCATCTTTGCTGCATCATCTGCAAATACCATGACCTCTGTCTGATCCGGATTCACCTTATCCTTGATAACTACATATAAGATGCCCCTTGCCTTGGCCTCTTTTGCAAATTCTTTTAAGCGGTCACCCGGAACGGTAAAAAATTTCATCGGGCGCTGTTCCTTTAACATTCTGGTAAGCCTTGTTTTCCCTCTTGTCTTTTTCTGATCTTTCAGGGCGGCCGCAATAAAGATTGCCACATGCTTTGCCACATTTCCGGTAATCTTCAAAGAGTATTCCATTCCTTCCAGACTGTACCGCACCACCTGATCTGCCGGTTCTGCTCCGTAATTCATACTTATCTCACCTCCTGACTCTCTTTTTCTTTGTGTTCCACACGTTTCTCATTCTGGTTTTGTTCTTCTGCCTTTCGAAGTCTTTCTTCGATTTCCAATGAATGCGTTTCAATCCGGACGGTCATACGGACTTCTTTTCGGAGATTTTTTAATTCCTCATTAATTTCGGACAGCCGTACTTTTCCACTGTCTTCACTGTCATTCCGATAGAGCTTTCTGCGTTCCTTCATCAGTTCTGAAATCTGCTTTTGTAACGGCTCACGGTATGTGGCAAGCTGTTCTCTGGTCGTAATGTCATGCTTCATTAAAAACTCAATCTGTTCAATCCTCTGGTCCAGTTTCCGGATATCCTCTCTGACCACGTATGGACTCCTTTTCGGTCTTTTTGGCAGTACCCCCATTTGATATAAATAGGAATAATACAGTGCCTGAATCCCGGTCAGTTTCCTCTTTGGAGGAATCTGCACCGGCTTTTGATAGATGCGTTTCACTTTTGGCTGTAAGATCTGCCCACGGATCTCCTCTTCGGAATAGTTTTTTCCAAGAGACCGTAGACGGATGTACCGTTCCATTCCCGGAGCCTTTAAAGCGATATATTTCCTGTTCAGTTTCCATGTATATCCACGCTTTTCCATTTCTTTTAAGAATTGTGACCAGGAGTAGCTTTCCTGTACAGACTCCCTGATATCCAGACGGATCGCACTTCTCCATGTCGGTTTCCCTTCCTGTTCCGCTTTCCACTGTACATAAGGGATTGATTTTTTCTGGTCGGATTCAATGATAGACAGACCATATTTTCTGCACAGCTCATCGGAGATCTTCCGGATCTCCGTATAATAACTCTTTGCATTACTGTGGTACTTACGCCCGTCTGCCATGCTCACAGAGTTCCAGACAATGTGGTTATGATAATGTCTGGTATTCAGATGCGTTGTGATAACGACTTCATACTGTCCCTTTAAGAGCCGGTCTGCCAGTTCCTGTCCGATGAGATGTGCCAGTTCCGGTGTCACCTCACCTTCTGCAAAACTCTGTACCAGATGGTATCCTTCCACACCGCCCATCTTATGGAATCTCTTTTTTGTTGCCACCATATCTGCATACGCATTTTCATTGGTACATCCGATGGTATCTTCGAAGACCGCCTGTTCCGTCTTTGTCCGGTTCATGGCATAATCAATGGCAGCCTCCAGAGAGTCTGCTTTCTGTGTGGTTTTTTCTTTGTCTTTCACATATTCGATGGAACGGTCCAGGCGGTGGACGGGGATAACACTTGTATAAGCCATCTGTCATTACCACTCTTCCTTTACCAGATACCATGTCTCTTTGGTAAGCCGGAGCATTTCCTGCACACTCTGCTCACTTGCCATTCCCGAAGCATTCGCAACATGGGCAAGTTGGTTCGCATTATTGCACAGACCCGCTATCTTCCTAAGCAGTTCCGGGTGATGCTCACAGGGTTTTGCGTGTACCTGTGCTCCTAAGATCAGCGAACGCATAAACTCTTCCCGACTCAGTCCGCTTTTTTCCACCTGTTCCTCCAATTCCCTGAGTTCCCTTGCATTTAACCGCACCGGGATCACATGGTTTCGTTTTCGCATTGCATCACCGTCCCTTCTCTTTTCTCTTTCATCATATCGCCAAGCTCCTGATCCGACCGTTTCGCAGTCACCATGCAACAGGTCACCACGACTCCGAAACAACCTCCAAACATCAATGCGATCATAATCATGACTCCGTCTCTTAACATAGCTTATCCTTCCTTTCCATGTTCATTTTGTATTCGGGGGATTGGGGTTCTCCCCAAAGTGCGTTTGGATATCCAAACGCTATGCTTGCAAAACGAGTACCGCCAGTCTCTGTATCACCCGGCAGACCCGCCTCTGATTTAGTTCGATTCTTTGATCTGTACCAGTCCATCGAGTGTCGTACAAATGATATGGAGTCTGTCTGCCATACTGATTTCGGTATTCATTGTTCCTGTCACTTCTTTCCCACATACGACTACCATCCGGCATCTCCGCAAAAGAATATGGGACATTCTTCCATATCCCTGCATATCTTCTGCGTCGGATTCTTCCAAGAATGGTGAGAATACAAATCTCGGACAGATTGGTACATACCCAAGTTCATAGATTTTTCTGCAATATTTCTGCACTTTTACCCGGCTTTCTTCTGCTGAACAGCACACATAAGCCAGCGCCTGTTCCATACGCTCCATCTCCTTCCTGCATCCAGTTGGATGCCACTGCTTTTTCTCTATAAAAACAAGATGTCCTATTGGACATCCCGACTACTTTTCATCCTCTTTCTGCTCTGCTTCTAATGCAATTCTCACTCTGTCACTTCCCAGTTTGTAGTAGGCATCTGTTACCTCAATTCCCACTGCACGATAACCTGTCATAACCGCTGCAAGGACAGTCGTTCCTGCCCCGGCAAACGGGTCCAGGATCAGACCTCCCGGTTCGCAAATCTGGATGACATCTTTCATAAGCTGCAACGGCTTCTCTGTCACATGAATCCGGTTCTGCGGATTTCCATATCGGAAGACGCCCGGCAGACAAGATACTGGACGGTTGATTGGCATCGGTCCGTTACTGCCCCACACAATGTATTCAGCCTGCTGGCGGAAACGGCCTTTCTGTGGACGGGAGTTTCCCTTATCCCACACCGCTGTTCCTCGCCAAATCCATCCTGCCCACTGCAATGCATCGGTAATCGATGGATACTGACGCCAGTCAATGAACAGACAGATCGGAGCTCCTTTCTTGCAGGCTTTCCGCACATCGTAAAGCCACTCGGCCATCCAGTGCGTCCATGATCTCTGATCTTTGTTATCCCCATCGAAATCCGGAAGTGCATTGGCAGCACTCATACTGCTGTATTTCTGATTTGTAGTACGATTTCTTTCATTCTGTTTTGTTCCACCGGATGCATACGGCGGATCGGTAATAACTGCATCAAAGATTCCCGGCTGGAATGCTTTGACCAGTTTTAATGTATCTCCATGTAATATTTTCCAGTTTTCCCCTTCAGTATATTCCTCCGGGTATGTTCCCTCTTTCATAAGTTCTTCCAAACTCAGGCCATTTGTCATAGGCATCATCCTTTCTTTTCTCAGCGTTCCGGCTGATTTTTCTTCTTTGTCTTTTTATTTTCTTTGGGCGGCGGACTCAACTCAGTTTCTACATATTCGCTGATAATCAAAAGTGCTTTGTAATAGTCCCCACTTTCCAATACCCTTTTACGCATTTCTTTTGCTTCTGCTGTCTGTTTATTCTTTTTCAAAAGAGTTGAGGCATCGCCCATAATGGAAAAAATATTCCCATCATGTCCAAGGAGCTGTAACTTGGGACGTTGTTTCTCAGGCTTTGTCGGAATCTGCTCTGTTTTCTTTTCATACATTTTCGGCTGTTCCATATTAGGATGCCAAAAATGCACATTCATCGTTCCACCATCTACCTTGATATCCCTCTGTTCAAATCCTTCACCCCACCCGTCACTGTACTGCCCTGTAATGTATTCGGTGAATTCCTGTAGTTCTTCCTGACTTAAAAATTCATTTAATTCCAGTTTGGTACAGCCGTACAGGATTCCGTCTTTGTTTTCTATCGTAACAACTGCACTTTGTATCTTTTCCTGAATGGACTCACTTCCGTCAAAATACTGCATGAGATCATCTTCCCCATAGCGTTCCAGTTCTTCTCGGATGACTTCTTCATAATCGGCAAGTTCTGTTCCATCTAATGGCATTCCATATTCATCACTCTCCGACCACTCTTCTTCCCATTCGGATTCTTCTGAATAAAGATTTCCAGTCAGCTCCGTCAACAGATGTACGTGCATCGTTCCTTTTTCTTCCATTCTCTATCACCTTCTTTCTAATGGTCTGTCCCTGCATTTATTTGTCTGCTTTTTTTCTTTCGCAAGGTCTGCATAATCTGCCCCTTCTTTTTCCGGCAGATTGCAAATAATCTGATACGTTCCCTCGTAATGTTTTTTCATCTGTTCTTTCGCCCATCTCCCGGCAAAGTCATTATCGGTGCAGATTTCAATTTCTTTGATTTCCGGATGGTTCTTCAGAAACTCTTCCAGTGCATCCGGCAGCTTTTTAAAACGTTCACTCTGTATCTGTGTGTTTTCTTTCGGAGCAGCGATTCCTCCAAGGGAAAGACGATATTTATCCCTCTTTCCTTCTTCCAGTGTCATGTGGGCCAGTGCATCAATACACGCTTCATATACGACAACTCGTTTTGTTTCTCTTTCAGGTGGAATACAAAAGCTGTACTTTTTTTCACTCCCGGTCTGCTCCATCTTGAATCCTTTCCCGTTTTTTTCATAGATTCCTCGCAGGAATGCATATCTTGCTTTTCCGGATTCATCTTTTCCAACAAAAACAGCGTTATGGTACGGGACACTTTCATAAAGGATTTCATGCGAAATGCAATACGTGATCACTTCATCGCTGATTCCTCTGTGGTTTAAATAAGCCCTGATTCGTCTGCAATTACAATATCTCTCCGGCAGCTTAAAGGGTGGTTTTTCCTTTTTCGCAGACTGTGTCGGAATAAAAGACGGACTCTCTTCGCACAACAGTTTTACGGCATCTGTAAATTTCATTCCATCTACTTCAATCAGGAACCGCAGTGCGGACACGCCACCGATATCTCTGGATTTCCAATGCCATTTGCTGGACAGTTCATTGATTTTAAAACTGTCATGGTCCGTCAACTGCCATTCATTTCTGGTTCTTGTCTTTTGCAACCGCTGTGCCTGATGCGTCCGCAAATACTCATACGCAGTCATATTTTTTGCTGCCTGAATCTCTTCTTCCGTTACCCAGGGCATTACAGAATTGCATCCTGAAGATCCAGTACCTTATCCGTCCGCTCCCAAGGAAACTCCTTTCTTCCAAAATGACCAAAAACTGCCGTCTGCCGGAAAATCGGACGGTTCAGTCGAAGGGATTCCATGATCTGAACAGGTGTCACTCCAAACACCAGTGGGATTGCTGCCGCCAGACAATCATCCGCACACACTTTCCCTGTATCAAAGGTATCCACCTCAATCATAACCGGCTCTGCTACTCCGATTGCATAAGCCAGAGACACCTGACACTTGCTTGCAAACTCAGCAGCTACTATATTTTTTGCGATATACCTTGCCATATAAGCTGCCGAACGGTCTACTTTCGAACAGTCCTTTCCTGAAAATGCACCGCCGCCATGCGGAACCATACTTCCATAAGTATCCACCATCAGCTTTCTTCCGGTCAGTCCGGTATCTGCATCAAACCCTCCACACACAAATTTTCCTGACGGATTGATCAGAATCTTCGTATCCTCATCCGGCGGCAGTAATCTGAGTGCTGAGCGAAGCACTTTCTCTCTGATTTCGGCATCTAACTTCTTCAGGCTCTTTTCTGCACCATGCTGGCAGGAAACAACAACACTTTCCAGTCTCACTGGCTTTCCATCTTCATATTCTACGGTTACCTGTGCTTTTCCATCCGAAAAGATATCTTTGATATATCCGCTTCTTCTGCAAGCCGAAAGTTCACGTGTGATCCGGTGTGCCAGAACAGTCGGCATTGGCATAAGCTGCGGAGTATCATCACACGCATATCCGACCATAACACCCTGATCTCCAGCTCCCCTGCTTCTATCTCTTAATTTTGCGCCGATATTATCCCGAAATTCTTTCGACACACTCACTGCTTTCGCAATATCTGGACTCTGCTGGTGTACAAACGTATCCATTTCTATCCCATCTGTACAATATCCACACTCTTCTAAAACTTTTCGGATTACATCAAACACTGGCGGCTCATATCCGCTGCTGATTTCTCCTGCTACAAACACATTTCCTCTTGTGGCAAGGACTTCACACGCCACTCTCGAAGATGGATCATAACGCAGACATTCATCTAAGATTGCATCTGCTATCTGATCGCATACTTTGTCCGGGTGTCCTTCTGTTACTGATTCTGCTGTATAAAAACGTCTCATCATTCTTCTCCTTATCTACAAACAGGGCAGAAGCTGCCTTATGCACATCTCCTGCCCTGTCAAATTGGTTTATCCTGTAATTCTTATTTTATTTTTCTTCTGTTTCTTCTTTGTTGTCTGTCATTTTTGACTTCTTTCTGCGGTATACAGTCACTCCCGTAGCTGTTCCGGCAGATGTCAATGCAAGCAGAACAAATGCCCATACTTTCTGGTTGTCACCTGTTTTTGGTGCATTTGTTTTTTCTGTTGTTTTCTCCGGTGTTCTGGCATCTTTCATTTCTACTTTCTGGACTTCCATTGTATCTTTCAATGTGAATGTAACATCTTCCGCAATCTCGTAACCATCCGGTGCTGTGATTTCACGCAGAGTAAATTCTTCATTGACTGGGAGCTTTTCAACGGAATGTGGTTTTCCGTCCGTAATCCACTCTTCCAGAACAGTTCCGTCTTTGCGGATAATCTGAAGCTTTGCCCCTTCCAGTTCTTTTCCGGTTGTAAGGTCTGTTTTTGAAATTTCCACTTTGGAATATTCATCTTTCATCTCAACCTTTGTCACACTGCCATCTTCTTTGACTTCAAACGTCACATCGCTGGCGGACACATAGCCATCTTCATAAGGAGCCAGTTCCTCATGTAAAGTATAACTTCCTTCCGGCAGTCCGTAAATGACATGTTCTTCCTTCGTACTGACCCACTCTTCCACAACAGTTCCGTCTTTATCAATGACCTGCAGTTTTGCTCCTTCCAGCTCATTTCCTGTTGTTGCATCTGTTTTTGTAATGCGTGTTTCTGTCGGCTGATTCTCAACTTCTTTGTTCAGTTCAATCTTTGCAAGATTCTGATTTTCGTAAGTTGCATCTACATTCCATACTTCCTCATTTGGAAGATATCCAGCTTTTCTGACTTCCTCTTTGACATAGTATTTTCCATGTGGAAGATCACTGTCGAAAGTAAGTGTTCCCTTTGCATCCGTTGCTTTCTTTTCCAGCAAGGTATCTTTCTCTACGAGAACCTCTCCCTGATTAGAAAGAATATCTTCTGCAGCATACAGTCCAAAAATAACACCTTCCAGCTTTTCGCCTGTGACAGAATCTTTCTTTTCTACTGATACGAAAACTTTCTGTCTTTCATTTTTATAGGTAACGCCTTCATAAACAACTGCCTGTGTATCATCCTCTGCTGTCAGGGTAAATTCTTTCTGTTCTGTATTTAGGACAAAATTCTCTCCTGCTACAACTTCTTTCAGATAATACGTTCCCAGTGGCAGATTGTTGATAACTGCTGTTCCATTTTCATCTGTAGTCAGTTTGGCTACCAGGTCATCTTTCTCATATCGGACAACTGGATTTCCTGCTTCGTCCTTTGCTCCGTCCGGTGAATAGATGGTATCTTTGGCATATATTTCGAATTCAGCGCCTTCTACTCCGGTTTCTTCATATTTAAAGCCTTTATAAATACCTGTTTCTTCTTTTCCAGATACGGCATTTCTTACTTTTGAAACCAGTGCTTTTACTTTTGCCAGAACAGAATCTCCGGTTACTTCGGTAAGCTGTTCTCCCTTTTTCGTCAGGAGCAGGCTTCCTACCTGTTCATCGTTTTTCTGTTCTACCTCTACAATCGCAGCTCCTGTATCTGGATCAATCTGATGTGCAGTGTTTGAGGATACTGTAATTACAATACCACTCTGTGGATTTTCTTTATATGTTCCTTTTGTAGTCTGCTCTAATGGTGAAATAATCGTTGTTCCATCATACAGGGACTCTTCGCTTCCCTGTCTTACAAATCCTTCCGGTGCTTTCACTTCTTCGATTCGGTAGGTAGAGCACTTCAGTTCCTGCGGTGTGATCAGATATCCTTCCTCATTTGTTTTGAATACACTGATCTTTTCTTTCTTCGGATACTGAACAACCTGTTCCACATATTTCTTATTTGTTACATCGTAAATCTTATAAGATGCTCCAGCCTTTAAAACGGTATTTCCAGTCTGTGCATCCTTCTTTACGATTTTCAGCAAAAATTCAAACGGGCGGTCATCAAATACTCTCCACTGCATTGGCTCTCTGCTGTCATTTTCCACATTTACAACAAATGGATCAATGGTTTTCAGATTCTCAGGGGTAGTGCTTTCCACTACAACATAACTTCCATACGGCAGTTCCGGGCTGACTGCATATCCTTTTGTATCAGTAATTAGTTCCGGTACTGGTACGGCTGTTCCGTTCTCATAAGTAACTGCAACCTGCTCTTTGCTGAAGTCATAATTTTTGAAATCGTTTGCTGTATAGCTTTCTCCATTGGCAGGTTTCAGTTTCCCATTTTTTACCTGTGTCAGGTCGCTGATCAGATATACCTTAAATCCTGCTCCTGCAACCAGGTCTGTTTCTGTCTGCTCTCCATCTTCACTGATTTTGATCAACTGGAATGCCTGTTTCTTTACCTGCTCTTTTACCGTAAGGTCTCTTGTCACTTCCGCAACATCCTGACCTTCATAAGTTACTGATACCTCATATTTTGTAGTATCCAGCGTATATCCTTCCGGTGGAGTGATTTCTTTTACATACATTTCTCCAAGGTATAATTCTGAAAATTCCAGTGTTCCGTCATCTCCGATGACTCCCTGTGCAATCAGGCTGTCCTGTTTATACAGAACTCCTGTTGTACCATCCGGATGCACGATGTCCTCTTTTGCATACAGACCATAGACTGCACCACGAAGAGCACTGTCACCCTGCGCTTTAAATGCAAGTGTTTCTTTATCGATCTTTGCGATTTTCACCTTTCCGGTGACTCTCTCATCTGTTGCTGTTACAGTCATTGTCTTTCCGGCAGTAACAGCCACTTTATATACTTCTGTATTCAGTTTGTATCCTGTCGGAGCAGTGATCTCTTTCACGTACACTGTTTTCAGTGCAGAATCAAAATAATCGCTGACTGCTTTTCCGTCTGTTCCGGTTGCTGACATTGTCATCAGCAGATTTTCACACTTCTTATCAGTATAAATACCATAAACTGCTCCTGACAGTGGATTCTGTGTATTGACATCTTTCTTCATAAGTTCAATGCGTGTCATATTCAGCCACTGTACACTGAAGCTTACCGGCGCTGCTGTTTCGCTTTCAAATACACCGATATCCTGCTTGGAATCTCCGGTTGTCAACACCAGTGTTCTCCATGTCTTTCCGACAGAACCATATAAGTTGCCGGAAGCATAACTGCCTGTCAGTAATAAATCTGCGGACAGATAGAATGTATCTCCACCATAAATCTGGATTTTTCCATTTGTAACACTTGTTCCTTTGGAAAGATTATGTGCTGTCACATTTTCCGGTACACTCAGTGTCACATAGTTTCTGTGATCTCCAGACAATGTGATATTTGGTGTTTTCTGGATATTTCCATCCCGTACTGCATTCAGCTTTGTGCTTGAAAAGCTCAGTTCACCTTTTGGCGGTTCTTCCTGTCCGAACAGATAATTGATATATGCGATAACCCCTGCATTTACAAGGTCATTATAATTACACCCTGTAAATCCGGCTTCTCCTGCATAAGCATAGCTGGCTGCAATGTGTGTATACACATACTTTTCATCTTCCGTTTTTCCAGACAGATAACTTCCTGTCAGATTTCCTGCCCCGCCATAACCATAATAAAGGACTTTCTGCAGATTTTTATTGCTGTCCAGTACCTGTGCTACATAACTTCCACTCGGTGGGGATGCTTTCTGGGACTGAAGGCAGTATGCAATTTTTCCATTGACTGTAAACAGGCAAGTAAGATAATTTCCAATATAACTTGGATAATAAATAGTTCTCCCCTTTGTCAATGTAACTGTGGAACCGCTGCTTGTAGCTCTTTCAGCCGCAGACAATACCATCACATTTCCCTCTTCGATGTCCTCTTTCAGTTCTTTGATTGCCTGTGCAGATGCATCTTCTTCGGATGTTTCAATTTCTACATCTGTGTAGTTCTGCACAGGCGAATCCGAATCATCTTCAGATTCTGTATCTGACTTCTGTTTCTCTCCACCATTTTCTTCGGAATGTGCCTGTCCTTCGGTATCCGTCAGAGTCACTTTACGGGTGATGGTATAGCTGTCACTCTTATCTTTTGGAACGACCATATAAGTGGCAATATATGTTCCTGCTTTGTCTGAATGATACTCTCCACCATTCTCATCTTTGATACTTACAAGCGTAACATCTTCTTTTTCTGCATCATAATGGATTCCTTCCATACTGGTTTCCACTGCAAATGTATCATCTGAAACTGCTTTTGTGATATCATCTGCTGTAACTGATGTATCTTTCTGGCTTGTTACCGCCTGTTCAGATGCCTGTACTTCCGTCTGCTGTTCCGAGCCTGTCTGTTCGGCCGCAAACGCATTCGCACTGCTCAAGGTACTGATGCCCATCAGGACAGCCAGTCCAAAAGCAGCAATTCTGGTCTTTAATTTTCTAACCTTCATGTGCTTTTCCTTCCTATTATAAATAGATTTTTTCAGTAAAATACCGCAGAAGATGTTTCCTCTGCGGTACGTTTTATCTTGCATATCGATTTTTTTCTTTTTTTACTTCCTGTCTGGTACGTTTTACCGCTTCCATGACAGACTCCGTTGGAATCTGGTTATCCTTACATCCTTCCAGAATTCCATCCAGATAAAATTTCGATGGCTTTGCCGGAACATCTTTGTGCGGAGCGTTCATCATATATACAAACACTTCTTTCTCCACACCATCCTGATTTTTTACCCGAATCGATTCTTTCCCATAAAAACTTGGGAATCCTTCATAAAAATCCAGACTCTTCTCACACGCTTCTGTGATTTTCCATAAGACTCCTTCGACATAGCTTCCTTTTTCCGGCAGAACCGTTGCTACCCCATTGCCCGGAGCCCTTCCCCGAAATGCCAGCCGATAATTTTCAAGCCGGACGTTTTCCACAACTTCCGCAGCCGGACACCTGTACTTCATCTGCTCCAGATTCATGTTGCTGCCATAAGCGAAGTAATATCTATCTTTCATTTTTTCTCACCTCTATCTGACTCCTTCTGTCCTTTGATTTTTCTTCAGACACTCATACGTGCTTTTATCATATCTCCACGCAAGATCACCATCCAGATTTGCCAGCAGATGTTTTCGAACATTTTTATATTCGTCTCCAATTAACCCAAGTCTCAATAAAAATGTACGAAATGTAAATGCCGGGTTTTCTGATATCAGTGTCTTTTTCATCTGTGTCGATCTCTGATTGATTGCCTGTGCGGAAATGGCTAATGCCAGTGTAATATTTGCTCTCACCTTTCCTGCATGTAGTGTGCTTTCAAAACAACGCCATTCCAAAGTTCCCTTGGAAAACACAGCATGAAGATTCAGAGCATAATAACGGGTATGATCATAATGGGTATGACTTCCATCCCTGCCTCCATACCAGACATTTCTTACTCGGTCCATTGTGATTGATTTATTTGGTATTTTTCGGATTTTCTCCAATACCTCCGGTCGCACCCTCTGACAATAACTATTTGCTCTTCTCTCCTGCACTTTCAGTGCTTTGAACAGGATATCTTCCTTTGCATACATAATTGTCAGTGCATTTTTCAGACTCTGCGGTGTATGATTCGATGCATCTACATGAACATGCTGACCACAGGACTCATTTACAAAACCTCCATGCTGTCGCAGACATCGTACTACTTCCTGTAACTTTCCCATTTCATCATAGGATAATTTCGGTGATACCATTTCTGTTGAATATTCTCCACCTGCGTCTACAATTCGACCGTATACTTTCCGTTGTGTATAAATGCTCCCATCAGACATAAATTTCCACTTTTTTCCTTCCAGATCTATCACTGACCAGACTCCATAAGTAGTGCCGTCATAATATGCTTCTGTTCCAAACATTTCAGCAACAACTTCTGCAGCACGTTGTCTGGTAATCCCTGTCATTTCGATTTCTGTGCCAAAGTATTGGTCTTTTATTCCGATCATGCCTAATGGATTCCTTTCTCAGACACTTTCTGTGTGTTAAGTTCGGAGTCTGCCTTTTGTAACAATCTGCCAATTGCCTCGATAACATTGACAGTTACTCCGTTTCCAGCCTGTTTATAAAGCTGTGCGTCAGAAGTGCTGTCTATGATCTTATCAATCTGCCAGTCGTAATAACCCTGCAGTCGCAGACATTCCCTCGGAACTAACCTTCTTATTCTGCCGTGATACAAGATGCCATGACGATCGGTTGTGGGGCTAGTATAAATTTAGTGCCAGTCAAATAGAGAAAAT
>UMIN01040064.1_pt1 | contig 40162 bp, 40 predicted proteins | sample 1965811 | NCBI WGS metagenome assembly UMIN01 (sample SAMEA4836123, study PRJEB28245) | human gut metagenome | biome: gut microbiome; material: fecal sample | place: Denmark | collected 2008
AGTATTGAATTTATTGAAAAAACACTTGATTATATGGAGAGTGAGGTACAAAATGTCCAAACATAGAAGGCATAGAAGAGGAAGAAAAAAGGGTAATTGGTTTAAACAATTAAGTCTTGGAAAGAAAATTGCTGTAATATTTAGTAGTCTATTTCTTTGTCTCTTGATAAGTGGAGTTGTTTTTGCAGCGTCTAAACTTAACAAGATAGACACAGAAGATATTCCAGTAGAAGATATTGTCGTAAATCAAGAGGTAGAAGAAACTGTTGGAGAAGGATATACGAACATTGCATTGTTCGGTATTGATTCCAGAGAAGGAGAATTAGAATTAGGAACCCGCAGTGATTGTATTATTATTGCAAGTCTTAATAATAAAACTAAAGAAGTAAGAATGGTTTCTGTATATCGTGATACTATATTAGATATTGGGAATGATGAATTACAAAAGTGTAATGCTGCTTATAGTTTTGGTGGACCAACACAAGCCATTAATATGTTAAATAAAAATCTCGATTTAAATATACAGGATTATGCAACTGTTGATTTTGCAGCTGTTTCTAATGCTATTGACCTTTTAGGTGGAATAGAGATTGATGTTAAAGAAGAAGAAATTCAGTATATTAATAAATTTGTTGGAGAAACCGCCAAAATAGCAGGCAAAGAAGTTGTTGGTGTAACACAGGCAGGATTGCAGCATTTAAATGGCGTACAAGCCACTACTTATGCAAGAATTCGTTCTACAGCCGGTGGTGATTTTACACGTACAGAAAGACAGAGAATTGTTATTGAAAAAATTGTAGAGAAGGCGTAACAGTCAGATCTTAAGACAATAAATAAAATTATAGATGAGTTACTTCCAACAATTAAGACAAGTTTTTCAGCGACGGAGATATTGTCATATGCGAAAGACTTTGCTAAATATAAAATTGGAGCATCGTCTGGTTTTCCATTTGATAAAACAACAGACACGATTTCTGGACTCGGAAGTGTTGTTATTCCTGTTACATTAGACAGTAATGTGACGCAATTACATCAATTTTTATATGATGAATCGGTTTATGCACCATCCAGTGAGGTTTCTAGATTAAGTGGAGCTATTAAGAGCCAAGTAGGAGAAAGAAAGGCAACAGATGATGCGACATTAAATAGCAAAACTTATGAGACGAGTGAAGAAGATCGAGAACAAGAAAAGAATAAATCTGTATCAAATAAGAATAATTCTAACACGAGTTTAAATAATGATACTTCAAAACCGGTGCCAGAGCCGGAGCCGGAACCAGAGCCGGAACCGGAGCCGGAACCAGAACCAGAGCCGGAGCCGGAACCAGAACCGCAAGTATAAGGTGTAACTTTTATTTAAAAATCAAAGAATGTGAAGAAAGAATATGGACAGATGATTGACTATTCTGGGGGCAAAACTCCAGAATAGTCAATTTGATATAAAACCAAATTACAAATTGTTTTATAAAAACATGGAAAAGAGGAGAATATAAAAAATGAGCAAAGCAACATTAGTAGTAATGGCGGCAGGTATTGGTAGTAGATTTGGAGGTGGAATCAAACAATTAGAGCCAGTTGGTCCGAATGGTGAAATCATTATGGAGTATTCCATTTATGATGCAATGGAAGCTGGATTTGATAAAGTAGTATTTGTAATTAGAAAAGACATTGAAAAAGAGTTTAAAGAAGTTGTTGGTAAAAAGATTGAAAAGGTAGTGGAAGTGGCATATGCTTATCAAGAGGTAAATAATATCCCTCAAAATCAGCAGAAGCGTTTTAAAGAACGGACAAAACCATGGGGAACTGGACAGGCAATTCTTTGTTGTAAAGATGTAGTAAAGGAACCATTTTGGGTGGTAAATGCAGATGACTATTATGGGAAACAAGCTTATGCAGAGGCGTACGAATATCTCACTAAGGGAATTCGCACTGTAAACGAGATTTGTATGGTCAGTTTTGAACTGAAAAATACGTTGAGCGATAATGGTGGAGTGACTAGAGGAATTTGCAAAGTCAATGAAGAGGGATATTTAACACATATTGTAGAGACACATAATATTGAAAAATATAAGAACGGTGCGGCAGTTCATAGGGACGAAATGTATAATCCTATTGATATAGATTCAAAGGTTTCTATGAATATGTGGGGGCTCACACCAGCCTTTTTCAAGATTTTGGATCAAGGATTTCAAAAGTTTGTGGAGAACACACCATCTGATGATTTGAAAGCGGAATATTTACTGCCAACAATAGTAGGAGACTTGTTGATGAAGGGAGAAATTAAAGTAAAGGTGCTAAAATCAAAAGATAAGTGGTTTGGTGTAACCTATAAAGAAGATAAAGAATCAGTTGTACAAGAATTAAAAGAATTGATTCATACAGATGCATATCCGGATAATTTATTTGAATTAGAATAAGTAGTTTGGTTATGTTGAATTTCCGCGTTTAGCATAATCAACAGTTTACTTGCACTTTCTGTCAAAATGTAGTAGTATAATGTAGATATTAACACAGAAGAAAGAGGTTTGTTATGGCGAAGAGAAGCAATAGACAGCTAAAGGCTGTTCAGGCTGCGAAAGCGCGTAAGAAACGAAGAAACCGAAGAAAAAAACGAGCAATTATTTTAATGGTAGAGATTATCATTCTTTTGTTATTATCCGGGACAGCCTATGTGATGGCAAAGTATGATAAGTTCCAAAAGGTTGAGATTGACTCCGAAGATATTAAGATTAATGAAGGTGTCAAAATGGAGGGCTATACGACCATGGCGCTCTTCGGAGGGGATTCAAGAGAAGGGCAGCTGGAAGCCGGAACGCATGCCGATACGATTATCATTGCTGTGATGGATCATGACAAGAAAGAGATTCGGATGGCGTCCATTTACAGAGATACATTATTAGAACAAGAAGATGGATCTTACAATAAAGCCAATTACGCATATTTTTCCGGAGGTCCGGTGGATGCCATCAATATGCTGAATAAAAATCTGGATCTTAATATTGAAGATTATGCAACCGTCGATTTTAAAGCAATGTCAGATGTGGTAGATCTGATTGGTGGAATTGAGATTGATGTAACTGATGCAGAAGCCAATATGCTGAATGAATATATTGGAGAGACCGCCAAAGTTGCAGGGAAGGAAGCCCATACACTTTCCGGTGGAGGAACCTATAACTTGGATGGTCCGCAGGCAGTGACTTATGCACGCCTTCGTAAGCTGGAAGGTGGAGATTATAAGCGTACAGAACGTCAGAGACTCGTCATACAGAAGATTTTTGAAAAAGCGGTCAAGATGGATCTGGGAACACTGAATAAGCTTGTTGATACGGTATTTCCACAGGTATCTACTAGTTTTACATTAAAAGAGATTATAAACCTTGGAACCGCCGGGCTTAAGTACAAGCTGGCGGACAGTACAGGCTTCCCGTTTGACAGAGATGATAGTCGAAGATATAAAGGCGCTTCGGTTGTTATTGCTCAGGGATTGGCTGAAAATGTACAACAGTTACATGAATTCTTGTATCCGAGTGAGACGGAATATGTGGTGTCCGATACAGTTCAGAGAATTTCGGATGATATTATGGATACGACCGGTGTTACCAGACCGAAGGAATTAGATAGAGAGAAGACTGAGGGAGAAGAAACTTCTGACACCTCGCCGGGGGAAGGGACGACTTCCGGAGAAGTGGATTCAGAAGAATAGAGTTCTATCATTTCACAAATGAAAATATACTATGGAAAAACATAGGAGGAAAGAATAATCATGAAATTAATGAAGAAAATCAGTGCAATTGTATTAAGTCTTTGTCTGTGCATCCCTTGCTTCTCATTGGTTGCACATGCGGCAGACGGCAAGATCTCCTTTACGGATCCGGAGACGGCAGTCGGAGAGATGGTGGATGTAAAGTGTGTCCTTCGTTCTTCAGACGGAGATATGGGGAAAGTAGAAGTACAGCTTGCTTTTGACAGTGAGTATCTGAGCTTCCAGTCAGGAGATGGCGTAGAAGCCGGAGACGGAAGTCTTACCTATAAAGGTGATGGCGGTTCTTCTGAGATCTCTTTTACTGTGAAGTTCCAGGCGTTAAAAGAAGGCGAGACACAGATTACAGTGAACAGCGCTTCTGTTGCATCAGACGAAGGAGGAAGCCTGACTCTGACAGAGGGAAAATCTACAGTTAAGATTGCAGAAGGTGATCCTTCTAAAATCGTTCAGACAGAAACAACGTCCACAGGAGCAGGAGATAAAGAGGTAGAGGTAAATGGAGAGAAGTATACACTTACTGATGCTTTTGCTGATGCTGATATTCCGGCTGGATATTCTAAGACAACCGTTTCTTTAGACGGGGAAGACCGACAGATGGTTACAAATGAAGAGGGTACAGTTACCCTTGGTTATCTGAAGGATGCGGAAGGTACAGGTGATTTCTTCCTGTATAATACAGAGGATGCTACCTTTTCGCCATATGAGGAGATCTCTATTTCTGATACTACCTCTATTATTGTGCTCAGTGATACTTCAAAGGTGAAGCTTCCAAAGCAGTATAAGGAAGCAAAGCTTACACTTAATGAGAAAGAATTTCCGGTATGGCAGGACAGCACGAAGGAAGATACTTATATTATCTATGCCATGAACAATAATGGTGAGACGGGATATTACCAGTATGATCCGAGTGAAAATACATACCAGAGAGTGGAAATAAGCTCTGACGATGAAGATTCATCTAAGAAGAACGCGGGAATCCTTGGAAAGATTCAGAATTTCATCGAGAAGCATCTTGCGTTGATTGTGCTGGTTGGCGGTCTTGGTGGAATCATTATTCTTGTGGTACTGATCGTGCTCGGCGTGAAACTTCACAACCGCAATGCGGAGTTAGATGAGTTATACGATGAGTATGGCATTGATGAAGAGGAGGATGAACCGGAAGAGCCTGTAAAGGAAAAGAAGGGCGGCCTATTTGGAAAGCGCAAGAAAGACGAAGACGAGTTTGAAGAATACGAAGAGGATTCTTTTGGCGAAGATGAGTTTGAAGACGATTATGAAGACGATTATGAAGATGAATACGAAGACGACTTTGAAGATGATTTCGAAGATGATTTCGGACGTGAAGATCGTTTTGATACTGTAGAATTGTCAAGTTTTGAAGCGGATGAAGATGTGTTCGCTGGCTATGACAGAAGAGATGAATTGACCATTGACGATTTGGATGATCTTCTTGGAGAACAGCCGAAGAAACGTGGTCATATCGAAGCAGATGATGCGTTTAAGGTAGACTTCATTGATCTGGACTAAGCGTAGTCGAAAGAAATAAAAAGTAAAAGTATGAAAAAAGCGGATTCTCCGAATACGCCGGGTTTTGGCGGTTTGGGGAATCTGTTTTGTGTTATAATCCGAAAATAAAGAGAAGGAGTTTGTAGTATGGATCAGAGATGTCCGAAAATCTGTTATCAGAAGAAAGAAGACGGTTTGGCAGTGACCGCTTGTTATGGCATAGACGGACAGATCTATCTGCCGGATGAGCTTGGAGGTGAGCCGATTACTGCGATTGCGCCTTATGCGTTTTCTGACCGGGAGCCGGAAGAGGGAGATCTCTGTTGGATGGAGGAAGGGGCAGAAGCTCTGTCGGGACTTCATCGTCTGAATATGGAGGCGGTAACCGAAATTCGGCTTCCGCGCGGAGTGCGCGAGATTGGCCGGTATGCTTTTTATCGCTGTCGAAATTTAAGAAAGCTGGTTTTATCGGATGCTCTTCGTGAAATCGGTGGTGGCGCGCTGACCGGATGCCGGATACGGGAAGTAGAGATTCATTTTGCAAATGGAGAACAATCAGCGCTTCCTTCTATTTTGGATGAAATGCGTTATCGAATTCTGGCAAGACTTTATTATCAGGAAGGGAAGACTGCGCAGGTGCTTTTTCCTGAGCATTATGAGGAGGCGGTGGAGAATACGCCGGCGCGGATTCTCTATACCAGTCATCATGGGGCGGGAGGATATTACCGTCAGTGCTTTTATAATCGTGCTCTTGATTATGGGAAATATGATGAGCTTCTCCCAAGAGCGATTGCAGAGGAGTCGGAAGAAACGGTGCTTCGTCTGGTTCTTGGAAGGCTTCGCTATCCTTATCAGTTGTCAGCGAAGGCAGAGGAGAGTTATCGGGAGTATCTGGCGGGACATCTTAAGACTGCGGCGCGGATGTTAGTGGCGGAGGAAGACATGGAAGGGCTTCGCTTTTTCTCGGAGAACAATGTATGGACAAGACCGAGTATCAGCGCTGCGCTTGAGCAGGCGGCAGAGTGGAAGAAGACGGAAATTATCGCCTTACTTACAGAAGAGAAGGCGTTAAAGTTCCGTGCGAAAAAGAAGAGTTTTGAATTATAGAGAGGAAGAATTGTGGAAAAGGAGACGCTTACCAGTCAGTTGGAAACCATTGGAGAGCAGATTTTGATGGTTTCCAGAAACGAATTATATTTAAAAATGCGGTTTATGGATGTAGCGCTTTCCGGTTACGCTTTTGTGATGGATGTCGGTCTGGAAACTATCGGCACGGATGGGCTGGCGATTTATTATCATCCTCAGTATTTGGGCGGTCTGTTTCGAGAAGACAGGATTCTGGTGAACCGAATCTATCTCCATATGGTGCTTCATGGGATTTTTCGACATATGTTAAGGAGACAGGGGAGAGAAGAGCGGTTATATAATCTTTCCTGTGATATTGCTGTAGAGTCCATCATTGACGGAATGAACTACCGGTGTGTGTTAAGATCCAGGTCTTATATAAGGAGACAGATGTACGCTGACCTTAAGAGACAGATGAAGGTGCTGACCGCAGAGAAAATCTATCAGTTTCTGGATACACAGGGGCTTGAGGAAGCTGAGCTGGAACGTCTGGAACGTGATTTTTGTGTGGACAGCCATCAATATTGGCCGGAGGATGACAAGAAGAAGCGCCAGGAGATTGAGAATCAGTGGCAGGGTATCAGCGAACAGATGGAGACGGACATGGAGACATTTTCCAAGGAGGCATCTTCAGAATCAGGAAGTCTTGTGGATCAGATCCGGGTAGAAAACAGACAGCGTATGGATTACCGTGAGTTTCTTCGAAAGTTTTCGGTACTAAAGGAAGAGATTGGAGTAGATGAGGACAGTTTTGACTATAATTTTTACAGTTATGGGCTGCGGGTATACGGGAATATGCCGTTAATTGAGCCTCAGGAATGGAAAGAGGTGCAGAAGGTCGAAGAGTTTGCGGTTGTGATCGACACATCCATGTCTTGTTCCGGTGAACTGGTCAGAAAATTTCTGGAAGAGACTTATGGTGTGTTAAGCGAAAATGACAGCTTTTTCCGGAAGGTGAATATTCATATTATTCAGTGTGACGATAAGGTGCAGGAAGATAAAGAAATTACCTGTGAGGAAGATTTGAAGTCGTACATGGAGAATCTGACGTTAAAGGGCGAGGGAGGAACGGATTTCCGTCCGGCATTTGCTTATGTAGAGCGTCTGGTGAAAGAGCATGTATTTTCGAATCTCAGGGGGCTTTTGTATTTTACAGACGGACAGGGAACTTACCCGGCGAAGATGCCTGCCTTTGAGACAGCGTTCGTGTTTCTGAAGGAAGATTATGAGGATATGGAAGTTCCGTCGTGGGCAGTAAAGTTGATATTGGAGGAGAGCGACATTTATGAATATTAAGCGGGCAAAAATAGAAATTAAAAATGCCATAGAGGCGTATTTACAGAAGGACGATTTTGGCGAATATACGATTCCGGCAATCCGGCAGCGGCCGATTCTTCTGATGGGTCCTCCGGGAATCGGAAAGACACAGATCATGGAACAGATTGCCAGAGAGTGTGAGATTTCGCTGGTGGCATATACGATCACGCATCACACGAGGCAGAGTGCGGTGGGGCTTCCTTTTATTGAGAAGAAATGCTATGGAGGCAGAGAATATTCGGTGACGGAATACACCATGAGTGAGATCATTGCTTCTGTCTACGAGAAGATAGAGGAAACCGGTGTAAAAGAAGGCATTCTCTTTATTGATGAGATCAACTGCGTGTCGGAGACTTTGGCTCCTGCCATGCTGCAATTTCTTCAGTGTAAGACGTTCGGAAACCAGAAGGTTCCGGAAGGATGGATCATTGTAGCTGCGGGAAATCCGCCGGAATATAATAAGTCTGTGCGTGATTTTGACATTGTGACATTGGATCGAATCAAGAAGATCGAAGTGGAAGAAAATTATGATGTATGGAAGGAATATGCGTATCGTGCGCAGATCCATCCGGCGATCCGATCTTATCTGGAGCTTAAGAAAGAGAATTTCTATAAGATGGAGACAAGTGTAGACGGACGGGAATTTGCCACAGCAAGAGGCTGGGAGGACTTGTCGGAACTTCTGAAGGCTTACGAGGTGCTTGGGAAAAAAGCAGACCGTGAAGTGGTGCATCAGTATATTCAGCACTGGAGAATTGCCAAGGATTTTGCAGTGTATCTGGAACTGTTTGAAAAATATAAAAAAGATTATGGTCTGGAGCATATTTTGGAAGGACATTTCGACCGCACTTCTATGGAGCAGCTTAAAACAGCGTCCTTTGATGAGAGGCTTAGTGTTGTAGGGATGTTAATGGGAAAATTGTCCGGTCTATTTAAAGAATGTTATCGGGCGGACAAGTATGTGACCATGCTTTACGAGGCGCTCAAGCGCTATAAGGAGAGCGGGCAGCTTGATCTGGTGTGTAGGGAAGTGTCGGAGGAATATGAACGTCTGCGAAAAGCAGAGCGGCTTTCCAAGGAAGAAGACCATATTTGGAAGAAAGTAGTGTCCAAGCTTTCAGAATATCAGTTTATGACGGTTCGGGATCATCTTGGCAAAGAGGAAGGATTTGCCGCGGTGAAGGAAGCCTTTGGACAGGAAGTAGACGTACGGCAACAATTATTTGACCGGACGGGAAGTGCCCTTGATCATACGTTTGATTTTCTGGAGGAGACAGGGCTGACCGGTCAGGAAATGGTCGCATTTATTGCAGAGCTTAATACGGATTATTACAGTATCCGGTATTTAAAGGAAAATGATTGTGATAAATACTATATGTACAACAAACGTCTGCTCTTTGATGAACAGCAGGAGAAGATTTTGGGACAGTTAGAGGATGTGGAGAAAAAACTTAGCGGGATAGAACTTTTGAAGGAGTAACAGAAGATGGGAATTGTGGAATTATTTTTAATTGCAGTCGGTCTGTCTATGGACGCCTTCGCGGTATCTGTCTGTAAAGGGCTTGCCATGAGGCGTTGTACATGGAAGAAAGGTGTAATCGTTGGCTTGTATTTTGGCGGTTTTCAAGCATTAATGCCGCTTCTTGGATATGCGCTTGGTGTGCAGTTTAAAGAGGTTATTACTTCCATTGACCATTGGATTGCTTTTATTCTGCTTGGGCTGATCGGGATTAACATGGTTCGAGAGGCGCTGGGAAGCTGTGAGGAATGTGAAGAAGGGGATGAATCCCTCGACGTTCGGACAATGCTTGGACTTGCCATTGCCACAAGTATTGATGCGCTGGCAGTGGGTGTGACATTTGCATTCCTTCAAGTGCAGATTGTGCCTGCAGTGTGCTTTATCGGCGGAATCACATTTACTTTATCAGCGGCAGGTGTTAAAATAGGAAATATATTCGGAACGAAATATAAATCAAAGGCAGAGCTTGCAGGAGGCGTGATCTTGATCCTTATGGGAGGCAAGATTTTACTGGAGCACTTAGGCATTTTGTTTTAAAAGGAGATTAATATTATGAAATGGAATCAGTTTCGCTTGAAGACAACAACGGAGGCGGAAGATATTGTCAGCAGTATGTTAAATGATCTTGGGATTGAGGGAGTGCAGATTGAGGATAGGATCCCTCTTACCCAGCAGGATAAAGAGCAGATGTTTGTAGACATTTTGCCGGATATCCCGGAGGATGACGGAACAGCATATCTTACCTTTTATCTGGATCAGGATGTGGATACTGCCCGGATTCTGGGAGAAGTTCGGCAGGAATTAGAAGACATGAGAAATTATGTGGATGTGGGAGAGTGTACCATCGAAGAGTCTGAGACGGAGGATGTAGACTGGGTGAATAACTGGAAGAAATATTTCCATCAGTTTTATATCGATGACATTCTTGTGATCCCGTCATGGGAAGATGTGAAGACAGAGGACAGTGACAAGATGGTGATCCACATTGATCCGGGTACTGCATTTGGAACCGGAATGCATGAGACTACCCAGCTCTGTATCCGTGCGCTTCGTAAATACACGAAGAAGGATGCACTTGTTCTGGATGTGGGATGCGGAAGTGGTATTTTAGGAATGCTGGCGTTAAAATTCGGTGCAGGTCATTCGATTGGAACAGATCTTGATCCGTGTGCCATTGACGCTACTCACGAGAATATGGAAGTCAATGGAATCGGAAAAGACCAGTATGAAGTTATGATCGGGAATATTATTGATGACAAAGCGGTGCAGGATCAGGTCGGCTATGAGAAATATGACATTGTGGCGGCAAATATTCTGGCAGATGTGCTGGTGCCTCTGACTCCGGTGATCGTACATCAGATGAAACCGGGAGCTGTGTATATTACAAGTGGTATCATTGACGATAAAGAAGAAGTTGTGGTAGAAGCTGTGAAAGCTGCAGGACTGACGGTGCTGGAAGTAAATCATCAGGGTGAATGGGTGTCTGTGGTTGCTAAGAAAGAGGAGTAGAAGATGCAGCATTTTTTTGTAACGCCGGATCAAGTGGAAGACACGAGGATTGTTGTGGAAGGTTCGGATGTCAATCATATGAAGAATGTCCTTCGCTTGCGTCTCGGTGAAGAAGTGATGGTAAGTGATGGAAATAATCTGTCTTATTTATGCAAAGTTGAAGATTATGAAGAGGATCGGGTGATTCTTGGGATACAGGAGACGAAGGAGGCAGACACAGAGTTACCGTCGAAGGTTTATTTGTTTCAGGGACTTCCCAAAGGTGACAAAATGGAGCTGATCGTCCAGAAGGCGGTAGAGCTTGGAGTCTGCGAAGTGATTCCGGTTGCTATGAAGCGGTCTGTTGTGAAACTGGATCAGAAAAAAGCGCAGAAGAAATGTGCTAGGTGGCAGGAGATTGCCAAAAGTGCGGCAAAACAGGCGGGGCGCGGTTATATCCCGAAGGTACATGAGGTGTTATCCTACCGGGAGGCGCTTGCATACTCCGAGCAGCTTGACAGAGTGCTTCTGCCTTATGAACTGGCGGAAGGAATGAAAGAAACGAAGAAAGTGATCACTTCTATACTTCCGGGGCAGTCTGTGGGAATCTATATCGGACCGGAAGGCGGTTTTGAGAAAGAAGAAGTTGATCGGGCTTTGGAACAGGGTGCAGAAGTGATCACCCTTGGGAAACGGATTCTTCGCACAGAGACAGCAGGACTTGCCGCGCTGGCGGTGTTGATGTTCCATTTGGAAGGGTAGTTACATACTTTAATAACAAGAAAAAGAATGAGGAAGTAGATAGCATGAGAGAAATATATCTGGACAATTCTGCGACGACCAAAGCTTATGAGAGTGTGGGAGAGCTTGTATACAAAGTCATGTGTGAAGATTACGGGAATCCGTCTTCCAGGCATGTAAAGGGAGTGACAGCGGAAGGTTATATCAAAGATGCAAAGGAAATACTGGCGAAGCTTATGAAAGTACAGGAAAAAGAGATTTTCTTTACTTCCGGCGGAACAGAGAGCGATAATCTGGCACTTATGGGGGCGGCAAGAGCCAACAGACGCGCAGGAAATCATCTGATCACTTCTTCCATTGAACATCCGGCCATTATCAATACGATGCGCCATCTGGAGGAAGAAGGTTTTCGTGTGACATTTCTTCCGGTAGATAAATACGGACGGATTGAGCTTTCCGCATTAAAAGAAGCGCTCTGTCCGGAGACGATTCTGGTGTCTGTCATGTATGTGAACAACGAAGTGGGTTCGGTACAGCCCATTCAAGAGGCGGCTTCTATGGTAAAGGCTTATAATCAGAATATTCTGTTCCACGTGGATGCAGTGCAGGGATTCGGTAAATACAGAATCTATCCAAAACGATTAAAGGTAGATATGTGTTCAATCAGTGGTCATAAGATTCACGGACCAAAAGGGATCGGCGCGCTCTATGTAGACAGCCATGTGAAGATACAGCCTATTGTATTTGGCGGTGAACAGCAAAAGAATGTCCGTTCCGGTACGGAAAATGTTCCCGGTATTGCGGGACTTGGGCTTGCGGCAAAGACCATTTACGATCAGCTGGATGAGAAAGTGGAGCGGATGCGGACATTGAAGGAACATTTTATCGAAGGGGTATTGAAAATCGAAGATACAGTGATTCACGGACTTCCTGATGCAACCTCTGCGCCGCATATCATCAGCGTAGGGTTTGCAGGTATCCGAAGCGAAGTGCTCCTGCATGCGCTGGAAGAAAAAGGAATCTATGTATCTTCCGGTTCAGCCTGTGCGTCCAACCACCCGCAGGTCAGCGGTGTGTTAAAGGGAATCGGAGCAAAACAGGAATTTTTGGACGCTACCCTTCGCTTCAGTCTGTCAGAATTTACGACGTTAGAAGAGATTGACTATACATTGGATACCCTTTATAATATAGTACCGATACTTCGAAAATATACCAGACGATAGAGAGAAGATCGTCTGATCAAAGGAGAAATAAGGAATGAAATTTCATACATTTTTATTAAAATACGGAGAAATTGGATTAAAAGGTAAAAATCGTTATCTGTTTGAAGATGCGTTAGTGCGTCAGATCCGTTTTGCGTTGAAGGATGTGGACGGGAATTTTCAGGTACACAAATCTCAGGCGAGAATTTATGTGGACTGTGAAGGAGAATACGATTATGAGGATACGGTAGAACATTTGCAGAGAGTGTTTGGTCTTGTGGGAATCTGTCCGGTTGTCCGCATGGAGGATCAAGGATTTGAGCAGTTGAAAAAAGATGTGGTTGCTTATATGGATGAAATGTATCCGGATAAGAACCTGACCTTCAAGGTGGAGGCAAGAAGAGCGAAAAAATCTTACCCGAAGACTTCTATGGAGATCAACTGTGATCTGGGAGAAGCGATTCTTGACGCATTTCCGGAGACAAAGGTTGATGTGCATAAGCCGGATGTCCTCCTGAATGTGGAAGTCCGTCAGGAGATTTATGTCTATTCCCAGATTATTCCGGGAGCCGGTGGTATGCCGGTAGGAACTGCCGGAAAGGCAATGCTTCTGTTATCCGGCGGAATTGACAGCCCGGTGGCAGGATATATGATCGCAAAGCGCGGTGTCGGTATTGAAGCAACTTATTTCCATGCACCTCCGTACACGAGTGAGCGTGCAAAACAAAAAGTAGTGGATCTTGCGAAGATCGTATCCAGATATTCCGGTCCGATCAAGCTTCATGTGGTGAATTTTACAGATATCCAGCTGTATATCTATGATCAGTGTCCACACGATGAATTGACGATCATCATGCGTCGATATATGATGCGGATTGCAGAGCATTTTGCGAAGAAAGACGATTGCCTTGGAATGATCACAGGAGAAAGCATTGGTCAGGTGGCAAGTCAGACGATGCAGAGTCTTGCGGCTACGAATGATGTATGTACGTTACCGGTATATCGTCCGGTGATCGGATTTGATAAGCGGGATATTGTAGAAATCGCGGAGAAGATTGACACATTTGAGACATCTATCCAGCCGTTTGAGGATTGTTGTACCATCTTTGTGGCAAAGCATCCGGTGACGAAGCCGAATATTGAGGTGATCCGCCGCTCTGAGGAGAAGCTGGCAGAGAAGATTGATGAGATGATGAAGACTGCTATTGAGACTGCAGAGATTATTGAAGTGCAGGCATAAAAAAAGAATGTGCTCCGGCACATTCTTTTTCAAGCTTGTTATACGAGATAAGGCTTTAATACCTGAAGAACATTTTCAGCCTCTTCTCCTTCTGCGTGGATATTAAGATCAATATCCTTAGAAAGATCTAAACTGAAGATACCCATGATAGACTTAGCGTCAATCACGTATCTGCCGGATACAAGATCAAAATCGTAATCGTATTTGGTAATGTCATTTACAAATGACTTTACTTTGTCGATAGAATTTAAAGAAATTTTAACTGTTTTCATCGGAACATACCTCCTTGGTTTTGTTTTGTTCTATACCTATCTTAGTTTTAAGAATGAAAAAAGTCAAGAATGAATTGTAAAAGAAAGGAAATATACAGGGTTATGAAGAAAGTAGCGCTGCACAATCTTGGATGTAAAGTAAATGCCTATGAGACTGAAGCTATGCAGGAATTGTTAGAAAAAAGCGGATATGAGATCGTGCCTTTTCAGGAGGGAGCAGATATTTACATTATCAATACTTGCACGGTGACCAATATCGCAGACCGTAAATCAAGGCAGATGCTCCACAGGGCGAGAAAGATGAATCCCGATGCCATTGTTGTGGCAGCGGGATGTTATGTCCAGACGGAGAAGGAGCAGGTGGACGAGTGTATTGATATCGTTGTGGGAAATAACAGGAAGCATGATATTGTAAAGATTCTGGAATGTTATGATTCTAAGTTGAAAAGAGAAATCATTGATATCAATCAGACCAAGGAATATGAGGAGCTTACGCTGGATCAGACTGCGGAACATACGAGGGCATATCTGAAGGTGCAGGATGGATGTAATCAGTTCTGTTCCTATTGTATTATTCCTTATGCGAGAGGCCGTGTGAGAAGCCGTGCGTTGGAAAGTGTTGTAAAGGAAGTGAAGGCGCTGGCGTCAAATGGTTATCAGGAAGTGGTTCTTACCGGAATCCATCTGAGCTCTTACGGGGTCGATACAGGAGAAAGCCTTTTGTCTTTGATTCTTGCGGTTCATGAAGTGGAAGGAATCAAAAGGATTCGTCTGGGGTCTCTGGAGCCGAGAATCATCACAGAGGAATTTGCAAAGACAATCTCCGGTCTTCCGAAAATGTGTCCGCATTTTCATTTATCCTTACAGAGCGGCTGCAATGCTACGCTGAAGCGGATGAACCGCAGATATACTGCACAGGAATATTATGAGAAATGCGAGCTCCTTCGGAAATATTTTGACCATCCGGCGCTTACGACTGATATTATTGTAGGTTTCCCCGGGGAGACAGAGGAAGAATTTGAAGAGTCCAGAGCATTTGTGGACAAAGTCAGCTTCTATGAGACCCATGTATTCAAATATTCCAGACGGGAAGGAACAAAGGCGGCTGTGATGAGGGAGCAGGTGCCGGAACCTGTGAAAGCGGCAAGAAGCAAGGTGCTTCTTGAGCTGAATGAGACGAAGCGTGCAGCTTACGAAGAGCGTCTGATCGGAACAACGCAGGAAGTGCTTATGGAAGAGCAAATGGAGATTGACGGTATCATCTGTCAGGTGGGACATACGAAAGAGTATGTGAAGATTGCATATGAGACGGAGGAGAATCTGTCGAATCAGATCGTAGATGTAGAAATTGAGAGTCATTTGCAAATCAAACATTGAATTTTCAATCGTAATAAGTTAAAATAAACTGTAAAGTATTTTTGGAGGACGTGAGTATATGAAAGATTTAAGCAACACACAGTTTTTTCAGGTAGAAAGCGGTCCGCAGATTCAGGCAAAAGATATTCTGGAGATCGTGTACAAGGCTCTGAGCGAAAAAGGTTACAATCCGGTGAACCAGATCGTGGGTTATATCATGTCAGGGGACCCTACTTATATTACCAGTTATAATGGGGCAAGAAGTCTGATCATGAAGATGGAGCGCGATGAGCTGGTAGAAGAGATGCTTAAGACGTATATCAAGCATAATCAGTGGGGATAATATCTATGAGAATCATGGGGCTGGATTATGGTACGAAGACGGTTGGCGTAGCGATCAGCGATGCGCTTGGGATTACTGCTCAGGCAGTTGAGACAATTACCCGGAAAGAAGAGAATAAGCTTAGGAAGACTTGTGCAAGGATTGAGGAACTGATCAAAGAATATGAGGTCGGCAAAATCGTGCTGGGACTTCCCAAGCATATGAACAATGATATCGGAATAAGAGCTGAAGCGGCGATAGACTTCGGCGAGATGTTGAAGAGACGGACAGGCCTTGACGTTGTGATGTGGGACGAGAGACTGACAACTGTGTCTGCAGAACGGACGTTGATGGAGAGTAAAATAAGACGCGAAGATCGTAAGAAATATATTGATAAGATTGCGGCAGTCTTTATATTGCAAGGTTATTTGGATGCACAGGATTCGTAAGATTCGTGAGGTGTTATTTTGATGGAAAAGATTAAGTTTATGTCTGAGGAGATGCAGGAAACAGATTTTTATGTGTTGGAGCAGACAAAAGTAAATGGAGTGTCTTACATTTTAGTGACGGATTCGGAGGAAGACGACGCGGAATGTTTAATTTTAAAAGATACATCAGCAGAAGATGATAAGGAAAGTGTCTACGAGATCGTGGAAGATGCGACAGAGCTTGGCGCGGTTTTGAAGATATTTGAGGAACTACTGGAAGATATTGAGATTGAAAGGTAAGAGCTTATGTCTATCAGTCAGGAAAAATTCAAAAAAATGCTGAAAGAAAAAGGTCTAAAAGTAACGAACCAGCGGTTACTTGTATTAGAGGTACTGGCAGACAATCGTCACAGACATTTGACTGCGGAAGATATCTATGAGCTGGTAAGAGAAGATTACCCGGAGATAGGGCTGGCGACTATTTACCGGACCGTACAGTTGTTATTAGAAATGCAGTTGGTTGACCGGATCAATCTGGATGATGGATGCGCACGTTATGAAATCGGCGAGGTTTATGATGGAAAGAATAAGCATCACCACCATCATTTGATCTGCAGGACATGTGGAAAGATAACCCCTTTCAAAGATGATCTGCTGGAAGAGCTGGAACGTCGGATTGAGCAAGAGGAAGGGTTTCATGTGTTGGATCACGAGCTAAAGTTCTACGGACAGTGTATGGATTGCCAGAAGAAGGCGAAACGGCGCGGAGAACACATGGAGGTGTAAATTTGAAAAAAGAGAATAATGGAAAGCTGCGTATCATTCCACTTGGCGGCTTGGAGAAGATTGGAATGAACATCACTGCCTTCGAGTATGAAGACAGTATTATTGTTGTGGATTGCGGGCTTGCATTTCCGGAAGATGATATGCTGGGAATCGATCTTGTTATTCCGGACGTCACTTATTTGAAAGATAATATCCAGAAGGTGAAGGGCTTTGTTATTACCCACGGTCATGAGGACCATATTGGTGCATTGTCCTATATACTTCGGGAAATGAATCTTCCGATCTATGCGACAAAGCTTACAATGGGAATCATTGAGAGAAAGCTCTCAGAGCATAATCTTCTGCGCAGCACAAGAAGAAAAGTAGTAAAGCATGGACAGTCTATTAATTTAGGACAATTTCGAATTGAATTTATTAAGACCAACCACAGTATTCAGGATGCAGCGGCGCTTGCGATCTATTCGCCGGCGGGAATTGTTGTGCATACGGGAGACTTTAAAGTGGATTATACACCGGTATTCGGTGATGCTATCGATCTGCAGCGGTTTGCAGAAATCGGAAAGAAGGGTGTTCTTGCGTTGATGTCAGACAGTACCAATGCAGAGCGTCCGGGATTTACCCAGTCAGAGCGAACGGTCGGAATTACATTTGATCATATTTTTGCAGAACATCAGAATACGAGAATCATCATTGCGACTTTTGCGTCAAATGTGGATCGTGTACAGCAGATCATCAACTCTGCATGCAAATATGACCGAAAGGTTGTGGTGGAAGGTCGCAGTATGGTGAATATCATTTCTGTTGCGCAGGAACTTGGCTATCTGCAGGTGCCGGATAAGACTTTGATTGAGATCGATCAGATGAAGAACTATCCGCCGGAGAAGACGGTGCTCATTACGACCGGAAGCCAGGGAGAATCTATGGCGGCATTGTCCCGTATGGCGGCAGATGTGCATAAGAAAGTGACGATCATGCCGGGAGATACTGTTATCTTCAGTTCGAACCCGATACCGGGAAATGAAAAATCTGTATCAAGAGTAATCAATGAATTGTCGTCTAAGGGAGCAAATGTAATCTTCCAGGATGCCCACGTGTCAGGGCATGCCTGTCAGGAAGAGTTGAAGCTGATCTATTCCCTTGTAAAGCCGAAGTATGCGATTCCGGTACACGGCGAATATCGTCATTTGAAAGCAAATGCAGGGATTGCGAAAAACCTTGGAATCCCGAAGGAAAATATATTTATTTTACAATCCGGAGAAGTGCTGGAGGTAAGTGACAAAGAGGCGAAAGTAGTCGATAAAGTGCATACCGGAGAGATCTTAGTAGACGGACTCGGTGTCGGTGATGTAGGAAATATCGTTCTGCGTGACCGTCAGCATCTTGCAGAAGACGGAATACTGATCGTAGTGCTGACCTTGGAAAAAGGAAGCAATCAGCTTCTGGCGGGCCCGGATATCGTATCCCGCGGATTCGTCTATGTAAGAGAATCAGAAGGTTTGATGGAAGAAGCGAGAAAAGTGGTGACAGAAGCAGTGGAAGACTGCCTGACACATCAGCGCAACGCAGACTGGAGCAAGATCAAACTGGTGATCCGCGATACTATGAACGAATTTATATGGAAACGCACAAAGCGTAAACCAATGATTTTACCAATTATTATGGACGTGTAGTTGGGGACGTAGCCTTTTTGCAAAAGGCTACGTCCCAAATTGCGATTTGACCTGTCCTAAATTGAAAAAGGGGGTGTCCCAAATTGATCAGTAATGATAGGATCGCGACGTATATTCATTCGTTGGAGGTACCGGAAAGCCCGGTGATCGAGGCGATTGAGCAGGAGGCGCTGGATACGTTTGTGCCGATCATCAGGAAGGAAACGCAGAGCTTTTTGAAGGTTCTGCTGAAGATAAAGAAACCGCTTCGAATTTTGGAGGTGGGGACGGCTGTTGGTTTTTCGGCAATTTTGATGAGTGAGTATATGCCGGAAAATGGGCATATTACGACGATTGAGAATTATGAGAAGAGAATTCCGATTGCGAGAGAGAATTTTCGGCGTGCGGGAAAGGAAGATCAGATTACATTGATTCCGGGAGATGCACTGGAAGTTATGAAAGAACTTTCGGGACCTTATGATTTTATTTTCATGGATGCCGCTAAAGGACAGTATATCCATTATCTTCCGGAAGTGTTAAGGCTTCTTGCGCCGGAAGGGGTACTGATGTCCGACAATGTACTTCAGGATGGAGATGTGATTGAATCTCGGTTTGCAGTGGAGCGGAGAAACCGCACGATCCACAGCCGCATGAGGGAATATTTATATGAGCTTACCCACCATGAGAAGCTTCAGACATCACTGCTTCCGCTTGGGGACGGCGTAGCATTAAGTGTGAAAAAAGAAAGTCATTAAGAGCAATAAGAAGAAAGAGTTTTTAATAAAAAGGAGATAAAAATATGAAAAACAGACGCCCGGAATTGTTGATTCCAGCAAGCAGTTTGGAAGTGCTTAAGACGGCAGTTGTATTTGGCGCAGATGCGGTCTACATTGGAGGCGAAGCCTTTGGGCTCCGCGCGAAAGCGAAAAATTTCTCCCGCGAAGAGATGGAAGCGGGAATTCTGTTTGCACATGAACACGGGGTAAAAGTTTATATTACGGTAAATATTCTGGCACATAACGATGATCTTCCCGAAGCAGAAGTCTATCTTCGTGAATTGGAGGAAATAAAGCCGGATGCGCTGATCATTGCCGATCCGGCAATTTATGAGCTGGCGAAAGAGATCTGTCCGGAGATCGAGCGCCACATCAGTACGCAGGCAAATAATACAAATTACGGTACTTACAATTTCTGGTGGAAGCAGGGTGCCAAAAGAGTGGTGTCTGCAAGAGAACTATCTTTAAAAGAAATTAAGGAGATTCGGGAGCATATTCCTGAGAAAATGGAAATTGAGAGTTTCATCCACGGTGCGATGTGTATTTCTTATTCCGGCAGATGTCTGTTAAGCAACTTCTTTACCGGAAGAGATGCCAATCAGGGAGCCTGCACACACCCGTGTCGCTGGAAGTATTCGATCGTAGAAGAGACGAGACCGGGAGAGTATATGCCGGTATACGAAAATGAACGCGGCACGTACATTTTCAATTCAAAAGATCTGTGCATGATCGGTCATATACCGGAAATGATCGATGCGGGAATCGACAGCTTTAAGATTGAAGGCCGTATGAAAACAGCGCTTTACGTCGCTACTGTTGCGAGAACTTATCGCCTTGCCATTGATGATTATCTCAAGGATCCAAAATTGTATGAGGCAAACATGCCATGGTATCTGGAGCAGATTTCCAATTGTACGTATCGCCAGTTCACAACCGGGTTCTATTTTGGCAAACCGACGGAAAAGACACAGATCTACGATAACAATACTTACGTGAAAGGATATACGTATCTTGGAATCATCGGGGAAGAAAAGGACGGCATGTATCGCATTGAACAGAGAAATAAATTCTCGGTCGGTGAAAGTATTGAGATCATGAAACCAAACGGTGAAAATATAGAGGTGACGGTGAAACGCATTGTGGACGAAGAAGGTCAGGAGCAGGAGAGCGCGCCACATCCAAAACAGGTGCTTTATGTGGATCTCGGACATGAGGCAGAGCAATACGATATTCTCAGACGAAGAGAAGAATAAAGAATCGTTATCAAGAATATTAAGAGAAATTAAGAAATTAGAAATAGCGGATTTCTTGCTTTTTAGCAGGAGATCCGCTATACTGTTTTTACAAAATCTTTAAAATCTTATTTTCATTCAACGCCTGATATTTCGGGCATTGTTCTATGGCAGTCGCCGGAAAAGATTCCATAAGATTTGGTGGAAAAGCACAAAAAAAGTAATTGTCACATAGACTAGAAGCAAACACTTTAAGAGGTGCTTTTCGTGAAATCATTTCCTCAACCCCTCACAGCTTCTGAAGAAAGATATTATCTGCAAAAATATACAGAGGGTGATCTTGAAGCAAAACATATTCTGATAGAGCGGAATCTGCGCCTTGCAGCACATATTGTGAAAAAGTATCAGTCCATGGAGGAGGATACGGAGGATCTTTTGTCCATTGGAACCATCGGCCTCATCAAAGCGGTCGTCACTTTTAACCCCGATAAAAGTGTAAGACTTGGCACGTACGCGGCAAGGTGTATTGAAAATGAGATTCTGATGTATCTTCGGACAAAGAAAAAATCCTCCAGGGAGGTGTCTTTGTATGAACCGATCGGAACAGACCGGGAAGGCAATGAGATTCAGCTCTTTGATGTGATCGAGACAGAAGGCGAGGATGCACATTCGAAGGTGGAATTAAAAGAGGATATCCGAATGTTGTATCAGCGTGTAGAGAAGGAACTGACACCTAGAGAGCGGACGGTTTTGAAGCTTCGCTACGGGCTTTACCATGAGGAGGAATATACGCAGAAGGAAATTGCCAGAAGACTTGGCATTTCCAGATCTTATGTGTCCAGAATCGAGAAAGGTGCCATTGCAAAATTGAGGGGATATTTCGAAATGTAACCAGTGATGAGACGACAGATGAAAGAGGTGTTAGGATGGCATTTAGTACAGTGGCGTCTGCAGTTCTTCACGGAGTGCAGGCGGAAATTATTCAGGTGGAGACAGATGTAAGCAATGGTCTTCCGGTTTTTCATATGGTAGGGTATCTGTCTTCTGAGGTCAAGGAAGCGGCAGAGCGTGTGCGCACTGCAATTCAAAATTGCGGGATGCAGCTTCCGCCTAAGAAGATTGTGGTAAATTTAGCACCTGCCACAATGCGGAAACGGGGCGCGTCATACGATCTCCCGATTGCGTTGTCAGTTCTTGCGGCTATGGGTGTATTTTCGGCGGAAAGTCTTCACGGAGTAGTAGTCGCAGGTGAGCTTGGGCTTGGAGGAGCCGTGCAGAAGATCTCAGGGATACTTCCCATTGTAAAGCGGGCAAAGGAGTGTGGGTATCATACCTGCATTGTGCCAAAAGAAAATGTAACAGAAGGAGCGCTTGTGGAAGGTGTGCGGGTTCTGGGAGCAGATACACTTCTGGCGGTATGCCGGTATTTGAAAGGAGAGGAGGAACTTTCCTGGGCAGCGGGGCTTGGGAAGGAGAAGTGGGAAGCAGTACGAAATGCAGAGGAACTGGACGAGCAGATTGATTTCTGCCATATCAGGGGACAGGAGATTGTGAAGAGAGCGGCGGAAGTAGCTGTGTCCGGCGGACATAATCTTCTTCTTGCAGGACCTCCAGGGAGCGGGAAGTCTATGACGGCAAAAGCTATTACAAGTATTCTTCCCTCACTTTCTATGGAAGAGAGTCTGGAGATTACCAGAATTTACAGTGTGCTTGGACTTTTGAGGGAAGATCACCCTCTGATCACGGCAAGACCTTTTCGAAATGTTCATCATACAACGACAAAGGCGGCGCTTGTGGGCGGCGGGAATCCGCCCTTGCCGGGAGAAATCAGTCTTGCCCACGGCGGTGTCTTATTTCTGGACGAGCTGACGGAATTTCAAAAACCGGTGCTGGAAGTGCTGCGGCAGCCTCTGGAGGAGCAGGAAGTTCACCTGTCCAGAAGCCATGGGAATTATGTGTTTCCGGCAGATGTGATGTTGGTGGCAGCGATGAATCCGTGTCCCTGCGGCAATTATCCGGACCCGGAGAAGTGCAGCTGCACGCCGGGACAGATTCAGCGGTATCTCGATACGGTCAGTCAGCCGTTTCTCGATCGGATGGATCTGTGCGTGGAAGCCCCGAGAATTTCCTATGAGGAGCTAAAGAAAACGGAAGAGGGAGAGTCGTCCGGGGAGATAAGGCTTCGGGTGGAACGGGCAAGGGCGATTCAAAATGAGCGCTATGCCGGAACAAAGATCCGGGTCAATGCAAGGCTTGGAGTGAAAGAACTTCCCATTTATTGTAAGCTGGGGGAAAAAGAAGAACAGCTGATGGAACAGGCATTTCACCGGCTTCATCTGACCGCGCGGACCTATCACAGAATCTTGAAAGTTTCAAGAACGATCGCAGATATGGAAGGGGTTGACCGGATTCGGACGAAGCATATTAAAGAGGCGCTTGGCTATCGGACGCTGGAGAAGAAATATTGGGGGAGATAAAAGGATGATATACGAATATTGGCTGGCGCGGGTGCATCCGCTGTCGAGTCAGAAAAAACAAAAACTGAGAGCATGTATAGGAAGTGCAAAAGAAATATATTATATAGAAGAAACGCAGATATATCAGTTGGATTTTTTGACGAAGAAAGATCAGGCGGTATTGGCAGAAGCGAAAAAAGAGCTCCGTCTGGAAGAAACATATCGGGCGTTGGAAGAACATGGAATCCGATTCCTTCCTTACTTTGATAAAGAGTATCCGGGCAGGCTTCGTAAGGCGTTATCTCCTCCTTATGCACTGTATGTCAAAGGGCGCCTTCCGGAAGAAGAGAAGGTATCTGTGGCGATCGTAGGGGCGAGAAAATGTACTCCTTACGGTGAAGAGATGGCGCTTGCATACGGGGAGAGGCTTGCAGAAGCAGGAATCCAGATTATCAGCGGCATGGCAAGAGGGATTGACGGGGCGGCACAGAGAGGGGCGCTGAACGGAGGAGGAAGAACGTATGGGGTGCTTGGGTGTGGAGTGGATATCTGTTATCCGAGAGAGCACCGGGGACTCTACTGTGATATTTTGAAAGAAGGAGGACTTCTGTCAGAACAACTTCCCGGAGAGCCGCCTCTTGCAGGCTATTTTCCTGCCAGAAACCGAATCATCAGCGGACTGTCTGATCTGGTGCTTGTGATGGAGGCAAAAGAACGCAGCGGTTCCCTGATCACAGCAGATATGGCGCTGGAGGAGGGAAAGGATGTATTTGCTCTGCCGGGGCTTGCGACAAGTCCCATGAGCCGGGGATGCCACAGATTGATCGCACAGGGGGCAGGGATCCTTTTAAGCCCGGAAGATTTGTTGGAAATGTTAGGATATCAAAAGGAAAAACTCTGTCAAAAACCAGACAAAAATGAAAAAATGCTTGAAACAACAGAAAATATAGTGTATAGTTGTCTCGGTTTGTATCCAAAAGGTGTTCAGAGTCTGTCTGTTGAGACAGGGCTTGCACCGCCAGACTTGATAGAGCAATTGATGACATTAGAATTACAGGGATATATCAAAGAAGTATCTAGAAATCAATATATCAAAGTCCGTTAAAAATAAGTACGGGCTTTATGGAGGAAGTATTTTTATGGCACGTTATCTTGTGATCGTGGAGTCACCGACAAAGGTGAAGACAATTAAAAAATTTTTGGGGAGCAATTATGTAGTGACTGCGTCCAACGGGCATGTGCGTGATCTCCCTAAGAGTCAGCTTGGTGTTGATCCGGAAAATGATTTTGAACCGAAATATATTACGATCCGTGGGAAAGGGGAAATTCTCGCCAATCTTCGAAAAGAAGTGAAAAAGGCAGATAAAGTTTATCTCGCAACTGACCCGGACCGTGAGGGAGAAGCAATTTCATGGCATCTTTGTAAAGCACTGAAGCTGGATGAGAAGAAAACCTACCGGATCAGTTTTAATGAGATCACAAAAAAAGCAGTGAAAGAATCCTTGAAGCACGCACGCGAGATCGATATGGATCTTGTGGATGCACAGCAGGCAAGGCGTGTGCTGGACCGTGTCGTAGGATATAAGATCAGTCCGCTTCTGTGGGCGAAAGTAAAGAGGGGATTGAGTGCAGGCCGTGTGCAGTCTGTAGCACTTCGCATCATTGCAGACAGAGAAGAAGAGATCAACGCATTTATCCCGGAAGAATATTGGACACTGGATGCCAATCTGAAAGTAGATTCTGAGAAAAAGCTTTTAAGTGCAAAATTCTATGGAACAGAGAAAAAGAAGATTACGATTTCCTCTAAGGAACAGTTAGATCAGATCGTCAAAGAATTAGAAGGAGCATCTTACCGCGTGGCAGATGTCAAAAAAGGAGAGAGGATCAAAAAAGTTCCGTTGCCATTTACTACCAGTACCTTGCAGCAGGAGGCATCCAAAGCCTTGAATTTTGCAACTTCTAAGACGATGCGTATCGCACAGCAGTTATATGAAGGAATTGACATTAAAGGAAATGGGACCGTAGGTCTTATTACTTATCTCCGTACAGATTCAACAAGAATCTCAGAGGAAGCGGATGAAAATGTAAGAAATTATATTGAAGAGCAGTATGGCAAGCAATATGTGGCTGTAGGAGAGGCGAAGACCGGAACAGATAAGAAGATTCAGGATGCGCATGAAGCTATTCGTCCGACAGATCCTGCCCGTACACCGGCTGCTATGAAGGAATCTCTGACACGCGATCAGTTCCGTCTATATCAGCTGATCTGGAAACGTTTTCTTGCAAGCCGCATGAAGCCTGCGAGATATGAGACCACATCTGTGAAGATCGCAGCAGGCGATTATCGTTTTACAGTGTCTGCGTCGAAGGTTGCCTTTGATGGGTTCCGCATGATCTATACAGAAGCAGGAGAAGAAAAAGAAGAGAGCAATGTACTTGCGAAGAGTCTGGACAAAGATTCTGTGCTGCAATATGAGAGCTTTGATTCCAAACAGCATTTCACACAGCCGCCGGCACATTATACGGAAGCTGCGCTTGTTAAGACACTGGAAGAATTGGGCATCGGCCGTCCAAGTACGTATGCGCCGACGATTTCTACGATCATTGCAAGACGCTATGTGGCAAAAGAAAATAAGAATCTGTATCTTACAGAAATCGGAGAAGTGGTCAACAATATTATGAAACAGTCTTTCCCAAGTATTGTGGATGTTAATTTTACCGCAAATATGGAAAGTCTGCTGGACGGAGTAGAAGAAGGAAAAGTGAATTGGAAGACGATCATTGAGAATTTCTACCCGGATATTGAAGAAGCAGTTGAGAAGGCTCAAAAAGAGCTTGCGGAAGTCAAGATTGAGGATGAGGTGACGGACGTTGTCTGTGAACAGTGCGGACGGAATATGGTGATCAAGTACGGACCTCACGGAAGATTCCTAGCCTGCCCCGGGTTCCCGGAATGTCGCAATACGAAGCCATATCTTGAGAAAGTCGGAGTGGCGTGCCCGATCTGCGGGAAAGATGTAGTGCTCAGAAAAACGAAAAAGGGCAGAAAGTATTATGGTTGTGAAGATAATCCGGAATGTGAATTTATGTCATGGCAGAAACCTTCCGATCAGAAATGCCCTCGGTGCGGAAGTTATATGGTAGAGAAGGGAAATAAGCTCTGCTGTAGCAACGAACAGTGCGGATTTGTAGAGAATCAGAAAAAAGATAAAAATAAGTAGAAAATAAGTGCGAAATTCATTGAATATTATAAAATTGTATGATAATATAGCCTCATAGGACGGAGGAGTGCAGATGAGCGTACAGTTATTAGATAAAACAAGAAAAATCAACAAATTGTTGCATAACAACAATTCAAGTAAAGTAGTCTTCAATGATATATGTGAAGTCCTTACAGAAATATTGGATTCAAATACGCTTGTTGTGAGCAAAAAAGGAAAAGTTCTTGGTGGAAGTAAATGTGAGGATGTTCCGTATATTGAAGAACTCATTGAAAAAGAAGTCGGGAAACATATCGATGACATGTTAAATGAGCGTTTGCTCAGTATCCTGTCAACGAAGGAAAATGTCAATCTTGAGACACTGGGATTTTCTGAGGAAGCTTCCAGAGGATATCAGGCGATCATTACGCCGATTGATATCGCAGGAGAGCGCCTGGGAACTTTGTTTATCTACAAGCAGCATGAAATGTATGAGATTGACGACATTATCTTAAGCGAATATGGGACAACCGTAGTTGGTCTTGAGATGCTTCGCTCTGTAAATGAAGAGAGTGCGGAGGAGACAAGAAAAGAGCATATTGTTCAGTCAGCGATCAGCACATTATCTTATTCAGAGCTTGAGGCGATCATCCATATCTTTGAGGAGTTAAATGGTTCCGAAGGAATTCTGGTGGCCAGCAAGATTGCAGACAGAGTCGGAATTACCCGTTCTGTGATCGTCAATGCTCTTCGCAAATTTGAGAGTGCAGGAGTGATTGAGTCCCGTTCATCCGGTATGAAGGGAACTTATATCAAGGTGGTAAATGATTATGTATTTACCGAATTAGAGAGAATCAAATCAGAAAAAAGCAATTAAATGATTTCAAGAGAAAAAGAATGGATGAGGGTGTCGGGAAACTGATGCCCTCATTGTGAATCTGGAGGAAATTATGGAACGGTTTAAAGGCAGCACTGCAAGATTAAAAATGAAAAAAATGATTTTAGACGGCGGCTATTTTAATGACACGGAATATATTTGTAAAGTGGCTGCATACGAGAAGGAACAGGCGAATATTTATTTATTGACAGGGAAGACAGAGCTTCCGGAATTTTCTCTGGATGCCATTTACGAGTGTGTGCTGGACGAGGAGGAACAAGAGACCGTCTGTGCAGGAGTGATACGGGAAAGATATTGGAGTAAGCATGGAAAAGTTCTCGTTTTTCATATTGAAAATGGATTTTATAAAAAAAACGTAAACTAAAATAAAGTGTGTTGACAAAACAAAGAGAGAGTGCTATTTTATATCTAGAGTTTTTTAGCACTCTCTTTTTGTGAGTGCTAACAATCGAATGTTATTTATTAAGGAGGAATAGATATGAAGTTAGTACCATTAGGAGACAGAGTTGTTTTAAAACAGGTGGCTGCAGAGGAAACAACAAAATCAGGAATCGTGATTCCGGGACAATCAAAAGAAAAACCACAGCAGGCAGAAGTTATTGCTGTCGGACCCGGGGGAACAGTAGATGGTAAGGAAGTTCAAATGAACGTTGCAGTAGGAGATCAGGTCATTTATTCCAAATATGCAGGAACAAATGTAGAGATCGAAGATGAAGAGTACATCATCGTAAGACAGGATGACATCCTGGCAATCTGTGAGCAGTAATACTTCAACCGGGAGAAGCAAAGATTTCCGGGTGAGAGTACTGGAATGTGAAGAATTATAAATTAGAAAATTTTCAGGAGGCGTATGATCATGGCAAAAGAGATTAAATATGGAGCAGAGGCAAGAGCAGCCTTAGAAGCTGGTGTAAATCAGCTTGCAGATACAGTAAGAGTAACACTTGGACCAAAAGGACGTAACGTTGTTCTTGACAAATCCTTTGGCGCACCGCTTATTACAAATGATGGTGTGACAATCGCAAAAGAGATTGAGCTGGAAGATGCTTTTGAGAACATGGGCGCACAGCTGATCAAAGAAGTTGCTTCTAAGACAAATGATGTTGCCGGAGACGGAACAACAACTGCAACCGTTCTTGCTCAGGCAATGGTGCATGAAGGAATGAAGAATCTGGCAGCAGGAGCTAACCCGATCATTTTAAGAAAGGGAATGAAGAAAGCAACAGACACTGCTGTAGATGCAATTGAAAAAATGTCCAGCAAAGTAACAGGAAAAGACCAGATCGCGAAAGTAGCTGCAATTTCCGCAGGAGATACAGAAGTCGGAGAGATGGTCGCAGATGCTATGGAGAAAGTTTCCAATGACGGCGTGATCACAATTGAAGAGTCTAAGACAATGAAGACAGAGCTGGATCTTGTAGAAGGTATGCAGTTCGACCGTGGATATATTTCCGCATATATGGCAACAGATATGGATAAAATGGAAGCAAATCTTGACGATCCATACATCCTCATTACAGATAAGAAGATTTCTAATATTCAGGATATTTTACCACTCTTAGAGCAGATCGTACAGTCCGGTGCAAGACTTCTTATCATTGCAGAGGATATTGAGGGCGAGGCTCTTACAACACTGATCGTCAACAAACTGCGTGGAACCTTCAACGTTGTTGCAGTAAAAGCACCGGGATATGGCGACAGAAGAAAAGAGATGCTCAAAGACATCGCAACACTTACAGGTGGTCAGGTGATTTCTGATGAGCTTGGCATGGATCTGAAAGAAACAACAATGGATCAGCTTGGCCGTGCAAAATCTGTAAAAGTACAGAAAGAAAATACAGTAATCGTAGATGGTATGGGCGATAAGAAAGCAATCGCTGACCGTGTAGCTCAGATCAAGGCACAGATCGAAGAGACAACATCTGATTTTGACAGAGAAAAACTTCAGGAAAGACTTGCAAAACTTGCAGGCGGTGTTGCTGTGATCCGTGTAGGAGCTGCGACAGAGACAGAGATGAAGGAAGCAAAACTTCGCATGGAAGATGCGCTTGCAGCAACAAGAGCAGCAGTAGAAGAAGGAATCATCGCCGGAGGCGGATCTGCTTATATCCATGCGGCAAAAGAAGTGGCAAAAGTAGTTGCAGAGCTTGACGGAGATGAGAAGACTGGTGCCAATGTCGTATTAAAGGCACTGGAAGCACCTCTGTTCAGAATTGCTGCAAATGCTGGACTGGAAGGATCTGTCATCATCAGCAAAGTATCAGAAGCAAAACCGGGCGTAGGATTTGACGCGTTGACAGAAAATTATGTAGATATGGTAGAGAACGGAATTCTTGACCCTGCAAAGGTTACAAGAAGCGCTCTTCAGAATGCAACAAGTGTTGCTTCTACATTGCTTACAACAGAATCTGTTGTGGCAAATATCAAAGAAGAGACACCGGCAATGCCAGCAGGCGGAGCAGGAATGGGAATGATGTAATTTCCATAAACAGACATTTATTAAAAATTTGAAAACTCCCAGAGATGGGAGTTTTCTTTTTCTATAGAAGTATGCTACAATACAGATACAATGTAAATGTTGGAGGAAGAGACATGAGTGACTTTTATACAGAACAATTGATTAAAAAACAGACAACAGGAAAGGACCGCATGATCAAGATTCTTTTAATTTTGCTCACAGTAGTGTCGGTGTTGATCATATTTATATTTCCATTCGGTATTATCCTTCCGGTAGCGCTTATCGCTCTGGATGTATTTATGTTTCAGAGAATGGATGTTGAATATGAGTATCTGTTTGTCAACGGAGATCTTGATATCGACAAGATTATGCACAAAGCAAGACGTAAGAGAGTGTGTTCCGTCAATATCAATGATGTGGAGATTCTTGCACCGGCGGATTCGGGAGATGCGAGACAGTATCAGAGAGCGAAGACGCAGGATTACACATCTGCATCCGGAAGCAAGAACGTATATGCCCTTGTAGTAAATGAGAAGGGTGTGTTGAAAAAGATTTTATTTGAGCCAAATGATTCGATCGTGGAAGGATTTTTCCTCATGGCTCCGAGAAAAGTTGTAAGAAAAAAATAGGAAAAATCAAGGAAAGTGCAAAAAGCGGTTGACAACGTCCGGTCGGATTAGTTATTATAGCAGTTAATAAAATAATGTTTTTTATTATCCGTCCTAATAATAAATTAGGGCGGATGATTGTAACATACACAGAAGGAGAAAGGAGATTATCATGGGAAAGATTATTGGGGAAGGGATTACATTTGATGACGTATTGCTGGTGCCGGCATATTCAGAGGTGATTCCAAATCAGGTGGATTTATCTACTTATCTTACAAAGAAGATCAAATTAAACATACCGATGATGAGTGCCGGTATGGACACAGTTACAGAGCATCGTATGGCAATTGCTATGGCGCGTCAGGGAGGCATCGGTATTATCCATAAAAATATGTCTATTGCGGAACAGGCAGAAGAAGTAGACAAGGTAAAACGTTCAGAGAATGGTGTTATCACAGATCCGTTCTATCTCTCTCCGGAGCATACACTGGAGGATGCAAATAATCTCATGGCAAAATTCAGAATCTCCGGTGTTCCGGTGACAGAAGGAAAGAAGCTTGTAGGTATCATCACAAACCGTGATTTGAAATTCGAAGAAGATTTCTCTAAGAAGATCAAAGAGTCTATGACATCGGAAGGACTGATCACAGCTTTGGAAGGAACAACTCTGGAAGAGGCGAAGAAGATTCTTGCAAAGGCGAGAAAAGAGAAACTTCCGATCGTAGATAAAGACTTTAATTTAAAAGGTCTTATTACAATTAAAGATATTGAGAAGCAGATCAAGTATCCATTGTCTGCAAAAGACTCCCAGGGACGTCTTCTGTGCGGTGCGGCAATCGGTATCACAGCTAATTGTCTGGAGCGCGCACAGGAACTTGTCAATGCACACGTAGACGTTGTTGTTATGGATTCAGCTCATGGACATTCTGCAAACGTAATCCGTACAGTAGAGATGGTAAAATCCAAATTCCCGGATCTTCAGGTGATTGCAGGTAACGTGGCAACAGGAGCTGCAACAGAAGCGCTGATCAAAGCGGGCGTAGATGCAGTGAAGGTAGGTATCGGACCTGGATCTATCTGTACGACCCGTGTAGTTGCAGGTATTGGTGTACCTCAGATCTCAGCAGTTATGGATTGCTATGAAGTGGCTGATAAATATGGAATCCCGATCATTGCAGACGGAGGAATCAAGTATTCCGGAGATATGACTAAGGCAATTGCTGCAGGAGCAAATGTATGTATGATGGGAAGCATCTTCGCAGGATGTGACGAAAGCCCGGGAACATTTGAACTGTATCAGGGAAGAAAATACAAAGTATACCGTGGCATGGGTTCTATTTCCGCTATGGAAAATGGAAGTAAAGACCGTTATTTCCAAAGTGATGCTAAGAAACTTGTTCCGGAAGGTGTTGAAGGACGTGTTGCATATAAGGGAACTGTCGAAGACACTGTATTCCAGTTGATGGGAGGGCTTCGTTCCGGTATGGGTTACTGCGGAACTCCTACGATTGAAGACTTGAAGAAAAACGGACGGTTTGTGAAGATCTCTTCTGCTTCTTTAAAAGAAAGTCATCCACATGACATTCATATTACAAAAGAAGCTCCAAACTATAGTGTAGACGAGTAGGAAGGAAGAAAAGATGGCTGGTACATTTGGAAAAACAAGTAAAGGCGAGGCTGCTCAGTTATATGAGATTAGGAATGCGTCCGGAATGTGTGCCTGTATTACAGATTATGGAGCAAATCTTGTAAAGCTGTTTGTGCCGGACAGGGAAGGAAAGCTGACAGATGTAGTCCTTGGTTATGAGGATGCCTCCGGATACGAAGAGGGAACCTGCTTTATCGGTGCTGTAGTCGGAAGAGTGGCAAACCGTATTGGCGGAGCTTCCTTCGAGTTGAACGGCAAAACGTATACGCTTACAGATAATGATCAAGGCAATACACTGCACAGCGGCAGAGATTTTACGAATCAGAGAATGTGGGAAGTAGAGAAGCTTGCGGAAGACAGTATTACACTGAAGCTGCACAGCCCGGAAGGAGATCAGGGATATCCGGGAAGCGTAGATCTCTTCGTGACATATTCTGTGACAGAAGATAATAGCCTGTCCATTCATTATACAGGAACTCCTACAGAGGATACGCTTTTGAATCTCACAAATCACAGTTATTTTAATCTGGCAGGGCACGAAGCCGAAAGTGTGCTTTCGCAGAAGGTGATGATTCAGGCAGAGTCCTATGCGAGAGCCGACGCAAGTTCTATTCCTACAGGGGAACTAGTTCCGGTAGAAGGAACTCCGATGGATTTCCGTAAGGAAAAAGCGATCGGACAGGATATTGAGGCGGATTACGAGGCGCTGAATTTCGGCAGAGGCTATGACCACACATGGGTAATAGATGGCAGCGGAATGCGCAGGGCGGCAGTGATGCGTGCAGAAGAGACCGGTATTACAATGGAGGTCTGGACAGATCTTCCGGGAGTGCAGTTTTATACGGCAAACTATGTAGAAGATGAAAAAGGTAAGAACGGCGTTATATACGGAAGAAGAAGCGCTGCCTGCTTTGAAACACAGTATTTCCCGGATGCGATCCACAAAGACAATTTCAGAAAGCCGATCGTGCGTGCCGGTGAGGAATATTGTACAACGACTGTGTATAAATTTCTATAAAGGATAATCTTCATAAAATCCTAAGTAACTTTTCATAGAAATGTGAGAAATATGTGGTATGATAATACAAGATGTTCGATGGAGAGTTTACCAAGAGATGAAGAAGAAACGATACAGAAAGCCGTTAAGCGCGGCTCAGAGAAAAAGAAAGGTCCAGCGAAACATTCGTCTGGGCCTTGTTTTGTTACTGGCGATGTTTGTGTTGACCGGTGTGCTGAAGATCATTCACCCGTCTTTATTTTCGCAGAAATATTATGAGCTGGACGGTGACAATATTGATGCATGCAGACCGGAGATGGAAGTAGATCTTCTTACGCCCAACGAGTATTCAAGACCTGGGACAAAGACGGAGAAGATCACGGCAATTGTGATTCATTATACAGCGAACCCGGGTGCCACAGCCAGAGGAAACAGGGATTATTTTGAAAATTTAAAAAATACTCATATTACGAAGGCGAGCAGCAACTTTGTTGTGGGCTTGGACGGGGAGATCATTCAGTGTGTGCCGACGTGGGAAGTGGCTTATGCGTCCAATGACAGGAATAAGGACAGCGTATCGATCGAATGCTGCCATCCGGATGAGAGTGGGAAATTTACAGAGAAGACATATCGCTCCATGGTACAGCTTTCTGCGTGGCTCTGTCTTAAATTCGATCTTACAGAGAAGGATCTTATCCGCCACTATGATGTAACGGGAAAGAACTGTCCCAAATATTTTGTGGAAGATGAGGCGGCATGGGAGACCTTTAAAGCAGATGTGGGAAAAACGCTCGCAGAGGCGAAATAAAGGGCTTACAGCGGTGAAATAGCTTGCACTGTCCGAAAATTGTTGATATAATACACACGCATATAAAGGCTGGGAGGACAGAACAAGGAGAGACAACATGAACGATTTGGAAATGTACAGGGAACAGTTAAGCCTTTGTGATGACAAGATTATAGACGCGCTTGTGGAGCGCGGGAAGATTGTGGAGAAGATCATGTCATATAAAGAAGAGTATGGCATGCCGATTCTTCAGCCGCAGCAGGAGACAAAACAAAAGGTAAGACTGGAAGCAAAGCTTGAGGGAAATAAATACAAAGAAGAGATTTATGATATATTCCGAAGAATTTTACGCAACAGCAAACGGATACAGGCAAGAAAGCTTTTTGGCTATAATATTGTGCTGATTGGATTTATGGGAGCGGGGAAAACAACCATTTCAGATTATCTGAGCACAATGTTTGCAATGAAGGTTGTGGAGATGGACGGACTGATCGCAGAGAGGGAAGGGATGAGCATCCCGGATATTTTTGCGACGTACGGTGAAGAATATTTCCGTGATCTGGAGACGAATCTTCTGAAAGAGTTGCAGGAGGAGAGTAATCTGGTGATTTCCTGTGGCGGAGGAGCTGCTCTTAGAGAGTGTAATATAGCTGAGATGAAGAAGAATGGCAGGGTTGTTCTTCTGACCGCAAGCCCGGAAGTGATCTTAGATCGTGTGAAGGACAGTGATGACCGTCCGGTGCTGAAGGGACGGAAAAGTATAGAAGGAATAACAGAATTGATGGAACAGCGCCGCGAGCGGTATGAAGCGGCGGCAGATATTGTGATTCAGACAGACCATAAGAGTGTGCAGGAGATTTGTGAGGAATTAATTCAGCGTCTGTCGGAAATGGATGAGGAGTAATGTTTGATTATTTTTTTCCGGACCGGTATATCGCGTCCACTTATGTGATTGATTTTGAAAAATTATATGAAAAGGGAGTCAGAGGTCTGATCTTTGACATTGACAATACATTAGTGCCGCACGGGGCGCCGGCGGATAAGCGGGCAGTGGAATTATTTGCCAGACTTAAGAAGATCGGATTCCGATGCTGCCTGATCTCCAACAATCAGGAGCCGCGTGTCAAGATGTTCAACGAGAAGATTCAAGTAGACTACATCTATAATGCACATAAGCCATCTACGAAGAATTATCGAAGAGCGATGGAGATCATGGGCACAAAGGAAGAGAGCACCGTGTTTATCGGGGATCAACTCTTTACAGATGTGTGGGGCGCCAAGCGTGCGGGGATTCCGAATATCCTCGTGAAACCAATTCATCCGAAGGAAGAAATACAGATTGTAATAAAGCGCCGTCTTGAGGCAATCGTGCTTCATTTTTATAAGAAAAGTCTCAAATAAAAAAAGGTTGAAAAAACCGGTAATATATTATAAAATAAAAAGAGCGAATAGAACGAAAAGTGCCAATGCGCACGATTTAAGGAGGATAAAGAAATGGCAAAGAAGTCAGCAGGCGAATTTAGAAATGGCATGACACTTGAAATCGATGGAAAGGTATGTCAGGTTGTTGAATTTATGCATGTAAAACCGGGAAAAGGCGCAGCTTTTGTCCGTGTGAAATTAAGAGATATCATTAATGGTGGTGTGATTGAGACGACATTCCGTCCAACAGAGAGCTTTGACGAAGCGTTCATTGAGAGAAAGAAAATGCAGTATTTATACAATGATGGGGAACTGTATTACTTCATGGACAATGAGACATTTGATCAGATCGCAGTAAGCTCTGAAGATGTAGGAGATTCTCTGAAGTTTGTAAAAGAGAACGAGGAAGTAAGCGTAAGCATTTACCAGGGAAAACCATTTGCAATTGAGCCACCTCTTACAGTAGAGCTTCGTGTTACAGAGACAGAGCCTGGATTCAAGGGCAATACAGCACAGGGAGCTACTAAGCCGGCAATTGTTGAGACAGGTGCACAGGTTGCAGTTCCATTATTCGTAGAACAGGACGAGATGATCAAGATCGATACACGTACTGGCGAATACTTATCAAGAGCATAAGGAAAACTTAATAAGATCCTAAGAAGAAAAGCCTTGCAAATCATGCGAGGCTTTTTTATAATAGAAATCACCATAAATCTTATTCAAAGAAATCTGAATTTCTTGGCAGAGATCTTGCCAGTATTCAACAAAAGTTCGAAAAAAACACACCTGCCTGCGTGGCCGGAAAGGAGAAAAATGACATATTGTCAATTCGTGCAGGAGGTAAAAGAAAAAGTGAAAGAGGGGGTGAAAGCCGATCAGTCTGTAACACTCTATACGTCGGTAAAAAATAACGGTGTGAAGAGGACGGGGCTTATGTTCTCGGAGCAGGGAATCAATGTGGCGCCGGCCATATATCTGGAATCTTTTTATGAAGATTATCAAAAGGGACAGCGGCTGGAGGATGTGGCTGATGAAATTCTTGTGCTGTATGGAAAAGTGAAGGCGGATCATTCATGGGAGGAAGACTGTTTCCAATGTTATGAGAAAGTGAGAGATCGAATTGTCTTCCGTCTGATCAATCGAAAAGCAAATGAAGAATTGTTAAAAACAATCCCGTATGTTCCGTATCTTGATCTGGCGGTCGTGTTCTATGTGTTGGTTGATGTCAATGTTCACGGGACAGTATCACTGCTTATAAGAGAACCACTGCTCCTGGAATGGAAAGTGTCGGTGAAAGAACTGTATGATCAGGCGCTTCAGAATACGCCGTCATTATTCCCTTATGAATTCCGGGCGCTCCGGGCGGTGATCGAAGAGGTTTTCCCGAGTGACCGCCAATCAGAAGAAGAATATATGTATGTGTTAAGTAACCGCTTTCAAAGCTTTGGTGCGGCGGTGATTCTCTATCCGAACCGGCTGAAGCAGATAGGGTGTGTCATGGATGATGATTATTACGTACTTCCAAGCAGTGTGCATGAAGTGCTGATCGTGCCGGCAGAGTATGTGCGGAACAGACAGATGCTGGACGAAATGGTGAGAGAAGTGAATCAGGTCTGTGTGGAGGAAGAGGAAATATTGAGCGATCACGCATACTATTACGACCGAAGTGAAGATCTTCTTACGATGTGAAAAGATAAACGATGAGTGTAAAGCAAAAAAGCAAAAAAGTAAAGGAAATGTGTACAGCATTTCCTTTACTTTATCTCGGAAATGTGCTAATATAACAAATGCAGTTTCTTGTATACTGCTATGCACCCGTAGCTCAGGGGATAGAGCACCGCCCTCCGGAGGCGGGAGCGGCGGTTCGAATCCGCCCGGGTGTGTACCTTGAAAAGTGCTTATATTGTGTGGAGGTAGTCTATGAAAAGAGAGAGTTACGGCCGCCTTATTATGACAATCGGTATTTTGCTGATGGTGATAGCAGGAGCAGTCGGATGTAGTCTTACCACAGAAAAAACACAGCAAGAAGCACAAAAGATAAAGAAGACAGATGTAAAGACCGAAAATAAAGACGGTGAAATTATGAGTAAAAACCCTCTTACGAAGGTGACAGCACCTGAATTTACAAAAGCGGTAGAGAAGTATTACGAATCGCTGGCGGATAAAACGGATTACATAGAGGGTTATGAAGGAATTGAAGTTTATAAAAAAGAAGGTCTTTATCCGGATACTTATCTTGCATTTGTCAGATATGGAATGAAGATAAAGGATATATATACCGTAGTTCCGGGGCTTGGCACTTTGTATGTGGTAAAAGACGGGACAAGCGGAACGTATCAGATCCACACGGAAGAATTGGATGACCGGACAGAAGACTATATTGAAACTGTGGCTGCGCATGAAGATGTGCAGGTGATGATGGAAGAGAGCAGGAAGGAATATCAAAAGGCTGTACAGTCAGATGCTTTGCTCCGAGAGGCATTGTCAGATCTGAAGCAGGCGTATGAGGGTTCTGCGGACAGTTTAGAATAATATAAAGAATAAAGAGAGTCGGATTCTTAATGTGAGAATCCGGCTTTTTTGATACAAGGGTAGAAAGAGGGATAGAGATGGCAGGATATAAGTATGCGATAAAAAGAGCGTTTCCCTATACGATTCCGGTGCTGACCGGATATTTATTTATTGGGATTGCATTTGGTGTGATGTTTGCGGAAAAAGGATATTCGTTTCTTTGGGCAATATTAATGAGTTTGATGGTATATGCAGGATCGGGACAATATCTGGCCGTGAATTTTTTTGCCCCGGGGGTATCATTTCTTCATGTTATTTTTATGACGTTGATGGTGAATATCAGGCATGTGTTTTATGGGATTTCCCTTTTAGAGCGGTTTCACAGTATGGGTAAGAAACGCTGGTATATGATTTTCGGATTGACGGATGAGACGTATTCTCTTCTGTGTACAACGAAGGTTCCGTCCGGTGTGGAGGAAGAGAAGTTTTTGTTTGTCATTTCTATGATGAATCAGTCATACTGGGTTATTGGTTCTGCCATCGGCGGGATTGCGGGAAGTCTGCTTCCTTTTAATTCAGAAGGCATCGACTTTGCCATGACTGCACTTTTTGTTGTGATCTTTGTAGAGCAGTGGATGGAGAAGAAAAATCGTATCCCGGAATTGATCGGGGTGCTGGCAGCGATTCTCTCTTTAAATATTTTCGGGGCAGAAAACTTTGTATTGCCATGTATGCTGCTGATCATATGCATTTTATTTGTATCAAAGAAGAAGCTGGAAGGGAGCGTGAGTGAAAAATGCCGGTAAGTGCAGGAACATCATTTCTTATTATTTTAGCAGTTGCACTGACAACATTTGCAACACGTGTCCTCCCTTTTCTTATATTTCCGAAAGGGAAAGAGATTCCGGAAGTTGTTCGCTATCTGGGAAGAGTGCTGACTCCGGCGGTCATCGGAATGCTGGTGATCTATTGTCTGAAGGGAACTACGCTTTCAGAGCTTCCTTATGGAATTCCGGAAGGATTGGCTGTACTTGTGACCGCAGGGCTTCATATCTGGAAGCGGAACAACCTGTTGAGTATCGGGGCGGGAACGATACTCTATATGTTTTTGATTCAAGTCGTATTTTAGAGATTTTACACGGTTTCATCACAGTTTAAACACATTTATCACGTACACTGACTACATAAGAAAAGAAGAAACCGTGAAAGGAGTCATATTTTATGTCAAACGAATATAATTATTATACACCGGAATCTGGACCGGATTATAACTATGAACAGAATCAGGAACAAAAAAGGAAAGAGAAGAAGAAAATGCCCAAATTTATAAAGGTGATCAGTCTGGCGCTTGTGTTTGGTATTGTGGCAAGTGTAGCATTTCAGGCAACGAATCTTGTGGCAGATAGATTCCTCGGAACGACAGAGAGCCGCGAAGTGAAATCTGTTGATAATACGAAAATATCCCAAAGTACAGGTGAAACTGCCAAATCTGACATTGCCTCCATTGCGGAGGAAGTGATGCCGTCTGTAGTTTCGATCACGAACTTAAGTGTACAGCAGGTACAGAGCTTCTTCGGAGGAATTCAGGAACAGGAAAGTAAAAGTGTCGGGTCGGGCATTATCATTTCCCAGAATGATTCGGAGCTTCTGATTATTACAAATAACCATGTAGTAGAGGGAAATGAGACGCTGACAGTATCCTTTGTAGATGAGGAGAGTGTAGAGGCACAGGTAAAAGGTACAGATGCAACGAAAGATCTTGCTGTGATCGCTGTGCAGACGAAGGAAATTAAAGATACAACGATGGATCAGATTAAAGTGGCTTCACTTGGAAATTCCGATCAGCTTCAGGTGGGTGAATCTGTGATCGCAATCGGGAATGCACTTGGGTACGGGCAGTCTGTTACTTCCGGTATTGTCTCGGCAACCGGGCGTGAGCTGGATGGAATTGATGAAAAGCTGATCCAGACAGATGCCGCGATCAACCCGGGTAATAGTGGAGGCGCTCTTCTGAATGCAAATGGAGAGGTGATTGGTATCAATACAGCCAAGGTGGCAACGGATACGGTAGAGGGAATGGGATATGCAATTCCGATCTCCAGTGTCAGTGATATTATTGAGAATCTGATGAATCAGGAGACAAAGACCAAGGTTTCAGAGGCAGAGCAGGGACAGCTTGGAATTCAAGGTGTGGATGTGACAGCGGATAGTTCCGAAATGTACAATATGCCGACCGGTGTCTATGTATCGGAAGTGATTGCCGGCGGAGGAGCAAAGAAAGCGGGAATTACAAAAGGATCGGTCATCACAGGAATCAATGGAACCAGTATCGATGGTATGCAGGCTTTGAAGGAACAGCTCCAGTATTACAGAGCCGGAGAGACTGTGAAGATTACAGTGGCAACACCGGAGAAGAATGGGGAATATGCTAAGCGTGATGTAGAAGTAACTCTTG